>OLSI01000129.1_pt1 | contig 58331 bp, 46 predicted proteins | sample 1672661 | NCBI WGS metagenome assembly OLSI01 (sample SAMEA3136711, study PRJEB25190) | human gut metagenome | biome: human gut; feature: human-associated habitat; material: faeces | place: Austria | collected 2013 | reverse complement strand
CCGTACAGTGGGAGATGCCGCGCACGTGCCCGTCATGCGGCTCGCCCGTCATCCGCGAAGAGGGCGAGGTGGATTTCCGCTGCATCTCCATCGACTGCCCGGCCCAGGCGCTGGAGCGGCTGCTGCATTGGGCGAGCCGCGGGGCGCTCGACATCGACGGCATGGGGGAGGAGATCGTCTCGCGACTCGTGGAGAGCGGGCGCGTGGCGGATGTGGCCGACTACTACTCTCTGTCCGAGGAGGAGCTGGCGAGCTTGGACATGGGCCGCGTGAAGGCCGACGGGGAGCCGGTGCGCCTCGGACACACGGTGGCGAAGAAGCTCGTCGCGGCCATTGAGGCGTCGAAGGGCCGCACCTTCGCGCGCGTGCTGTTCGGGCTGGGCATCCGGCACGTGGGCAAGACCACGGCCGAGGCCATTGCGGCGGCATACCCTTCCATGGACGCGCTTTCGACGGCGGGCGAGGACGAGCTGGCGGGCATTTACGGCGTGGGGCCGAAGGTGGCCCACGGCATGTGGCTGTTCTTCCGCACGCCGGACAACGTGTCGGTCATCGAGCGGTTGCGCGCGGCCGGCGTGACCATGGCCGATGAGGCAGCGGCTCCCGGCGAGGAGGTGCCCCAGGTGCTGGCGGGCCTTACCTTCGTGCTGACGGGGACGCTTACGCACTCGGGCATGACCCGCGACGAGGCCGGGGCGCGCCTGAAGGCCATGGGGGCCAAGGTGTCGGGGTCGGTGTCGAAGAAGACGAGCTTCGTCGTGGCGGGGGAGAACGCGGGCTCGAAGTACGACAAGGCGGTGGCGCTGGGGGTGCCTGTGCTGGACGAGGCGCAGCTGCTGAACTTGCTGGAGACCGGGGAGGTGCCGCGCGAGGTGTAGTTGCGAGGCTTCCGGGGGCGGAGCCGCGGGGTACCCTGATTCGCTCAGACAGTCCTCGCTTGGTGGAACAGCCCACTGGGCTGTTCCAGTCGCTGCGGAACTCGCTCGGTCAGGGCACCCCGCGTCTCCGCCGGGCTCCCCCTTTCTTCTAATTGCCTTTGTCATGAATGGCGAACCCGTGAACGGGGCGTGGGGGTTCGGTTTAGTTCTCGCGCACAGGGCGTGAACTGAAGGCGGGCAAGTTGTGGAGGGGGTTGGCGGGCGCGTCTTCCTCCTTTAGGCTTCGGCCCCATGGTTATGTTCAAAGCGCACACCAAGGCCGCGGGGATGATTGTCGCGGCTGCTCTTCTGGCGGCGTTGTGCACCGCCTTCGCCCACACTCCGGCCTATGCATCGGAGGTGGAAAGCCCCTTTACCAAAGTGGAAAGCTTCGCCGAAGATATTCGCGACTACGTTGGAGGCGTGGCCGACGAGGCGGCCGCCCAAGCCGAGGCTGAGGCGCTCGAGGGCCGGCGGCAGTCGGTCGTTGCCGAAGCTGATGCGCAGCTCGGGGTGCCGTACTCCTATGGGGGCACGACGCCTTCGGGCTTCGATTGCTCCGGGTTCACCCGCTGGGTATTCTCCCACGCTCTCGGTCGCGAGCTGCCGCGCACGGCTGCCGAGCAGAGCGCGCTGGGCACGGGCGTCTCGCTGGACGAGCTGGTGCCCGGCGATCTTCTGTTCTGGGGAAGCGGCTCGGGCGTCTATCATGTGGGCATTTACGCCGGCGATGGCGAGTACATCCACGCCTCCACCGGAGGCGGCCGCGTCATGCGCGCCACCTTCGACTACTTCGCCCCCGACTTCGCCAAGCGAGTCATCGACTAGGGCGGCGTGGGCGTGGAGTAAAGATGACTCCGCTCATCAGCGAAAACGGCCGTAGGGCGCCGATTGTTCAAGAACCATATTTGTTGCCTTTGCGACGGTGCCATGCGGATTCTGCGAGAAAATGCCAGTTCAGCAACGGTAAAGGCGCTCTACTTGCCAAATGATCTGCTGATTTGTCCGCTCAACATCTGTCAACAAGGGCAAATTACCTGTTGGACAGCCCTTCTCTTCACGTTATAATGCAAGCTTCCAGGCATTTTATTGCCCTGATTTTGCGCACCCAAATGCGCAAACGCGAAACGACGACGATAGAGGAGGCACGATGACTTCACCGAGGGAGGCAGTATCTCTTCTCACTGCTGCGGCGCTGGTCGTTGCCCCTGTGGGCGGCGTGGCCGCAACCTACACCACCGGCTACGCCGAGGACGGCGACGGACATACTATCAAGGATGACCGAGATCACGATGTCCCGGCTAGCTACGAGGAGGCCATCGCGTGGATCAAAGAGGGAAAGACTCTCTATAAGTCCTGCGTCGAGTACATGGCGGCCAACGCCGGTCAGTTCGGCGGTCTGACCGAGGCGCAGCATGCTGAGCTGTGGAACATGGCAGCCGATGATCTGACTACTGGAGCAGAGTCTGAGGAGTCTACGGCACCCGAGCCCGAGTCCGATCCCGTTCCGGCGGAAACCGCTCCGACGCCTGAGGGGCCGAAGACGCAGGAGCCCGAGCAGCCCCAGACCCAGGAGACGCCCCCGTCGGAGCCGGAGGAGTCAAGCGAGCAGCGCAATCCGGGCGACCTCGATACGCCTGATATGCCCGACGTTCCGGACACGCCCGATGCTCCCGATACCCCGGATACCCCGAACGCCCCAGATGTTCCTGACACTCCCGATGCCCCGGACACCCCGGATGTTCCCGACAATCCTGAGATTCCCGATCAGCCGGAGAATCCCGATCAGCCCGACACCCCGGACGCCCCCGATACTCCCGACACCCCGGACGTTCCCGACACCCCTGATGTTCCCGATCAGCCCGACACGCCGGATGTTCCCGACACCCCGGACGAACCCGCGAAGCCGGACGAGCCGGTCATCGACACGGACAATCCGGTGGATTCCGGCATTCAGAATCCTGGTGCCGCCGGCGGCGTGACGGACGAGTCGCACACGGCCGCCGTCATCAAGGGCCAGGCCCAAACGCCCCTCAAGCAGGTGGCCGTCACGGTGCCGTCCATCTCCTTCACGCACATCGACAACTCGGCCTACGTGGCGCGCCACTACAGCGAGGACCTCACCACCGAGAAGTTCATCTCGCTGGTGGGCGAGTCGGCCCGCACCATCGCCGCCGAGAACGACCTGTACGCGTCGGTTATGATCGCCCAGGCCATCCTGGAATCCGCCTCCGGCAACTCCACGCTGGCTCAGGCGCCGAACAACAACCTGTTCGGCATCAAGGGCACCTACCACGGCAACTCCGTGCAGCTGCCCACGCGCGAGGACGACGGCACCGGCGCCACCTACACCATCATGAGCGACTTCCGTCAGTACGAGACGGTGGACGAGTCGCTTTCCGACTACGCCGACCTGCTCAGCCATTCCATGGGCGATTTCTACGCGGGCGCGCGCAAGTCGAACTCCGACAGCTTCGTGGGCGCCTGCGACTTCCTCGTGGGCCGCTACGCCACGGACATCTTCTACTCCGAGAAGCTGCAGGACCTCATCGAGACCTACGACCTCACCCGCTTCGACGTGCCACTGACCTACGAGCTGGCCGACACCTTCGTGCTGCCGGTGAAGGACGAGGTCACGGGGCTGGATAAGTACCTCGATCCGGTGACCGACAAGGTGGAATACGAGGCGCTCGTGGCCGAGTACCGCGATTACGTCGCCCGCACGAGCGAGTACCAGCAGGCGCTCGCCGAGTGGGGCCAGCAGATGGCGGCGGCCGAGGAGCTCTACCACGTGCCGGTGTATCTGGAGAAGCCCTCCATGCCCGCGGCGGACACGCCGATGCAGCAGCATCAGGATGCCATCGACGCCGAGCGCTTCGAGGGCTTCGATACGCTCATCGCCACGGGCCAGCCCCTGCCGGTGCGCGAGGCCCGCACGCTGAACGACCTGACCGCCTGCGCGAACTCGTTCCTCGGCGTGCCGTATCTGTGGGGCGGCACGACCCCGGCCGGCTTCGACTGCTCGGGTCTGGTGCAGTACTGCTACCGTGAGGTGTTCAACATCGAGCTGCCGCGCACGACCTACTACCAGTGCGAGGTGGGCGTGGAAGTGCCCTTCGAGGAGCTGCTTCCGGGCGACTTGCTATTCTTCGCCGACGGCGGGGATGTGCACCACGTGGCGATGTATCTGGGCGACGGCTACTACGTGGAGGCGCCGCACACGGGCGACGTGGTGAAGATCACAGCTATGAACGACAAGCTGCCGGACTTCGCGAAGCGCGTCGTGGACGTGCGCTCCATCGACATGAGCGAGTTCTCCGACGAGCAGCTGGCGCAGTTCGTGGAACGCGAGAAGTACCTGCAGGAGCGCGAGCAGCGTTTGGGCGTGACCGACGAGACCTTGGCCGAGCTCACCGAGTGGCTCCGCGGCCTCGAGTTCTAGGCCGTATGCGCGCCGCGTGGGAGTAACTCTGCGACATTTCCTGGTGCTGGGCCTCCTTGCCTTCGTTGTGACGTATCTGTGCGTCCCGTTGGCACGGAGGCTCGCCCTGCGTTTGGATGCCGTCGACTACCCGAGCGCCCGGCGCGTCAACAAGCGCCCCACGCCGCGCATGGGTGGCATCGCCATGGCGGCGGGCATCGCGGCGGCGCTCATCGTGGAAGTGGCCGGGGAGTACTTCTTCGGCTGGGCCGGGTTCTACATCCACGGCACCGATCGGGCCATCAACCATGCTGGTGTGATGTGCGGCCTGCTCACCATCGTGTGCGTGGGCGCCATGGACGACGTGTACTCGCTGAAGCCCAGCGTGAAGTTCGCGGGGCAGATTCTGGGGGCGACCATCATCGCGGCCTCGGGGCTTCTGCTGTCGAGCATTGCAAACCCTCTGGGCGCCGGGTTCATCCAGTTCGGCTGGTGGTCCTATCCGCTGACGGTGCTCTACCTCGTGTGCTTCATGAACGTCATCAACCTCATCGACGGCCTGGACGGCCTAGCTGCGGGCATCGCGGCCATCGCGTCGTTCTTCCTGTTTCTCATCGCCTTCGGGCGCGGTTTGGAAGAGACGGCGATGCTGTCCATCATTTTGCTGGGCGCGACGCTGGCGTTTCTGCGCTACAACTTCGCGCCGGCGAGCATCTTCATGGGGGATTCGGGCTCGCTGCTCTTAGGCGCCATGATCGGCGTCATCTCGCTCATGGGCGTTATGCGCTCGCCCACGGTCATCGTGCTGGCGGTGCCCCTTGTGATCGCCGCCATCCCCATCGCCGACACGGCGGCGGCCATCATTCGGCGCGTGTACCACCACCAGCCCATCCAGCAGGCCGATCGGAAGCACTTGCACCACATGCTTTTGCGCAAGGGCTACGGCGTGCGCAAGAGCGTCGTCATCGTGTACGCCTGGACGGCGCTTCTGGGCGTGGGCGCCTGGGTTATGAGCAGTACCCACGGTGTTGCGGTGTGGGCTATGATCGCCATCATGCTGATGGGGTCGTTTTTGATATTGTGGCGCCTCGGCATCTTCGACCAAGTCCTGCGCCATCACTACCACGGCCGCCACACCCGTCAAGAAGACAAGCCCCGCTGGTACGGCCGGCACGGGCGGTAGGGAATGGAAGAGCTGTCCAAATACGCGCTCTTTGATGGACGGCTCTTTTAAGAGAATCTGATGCCCTTTATCGAGTAAGCGACGAACGCTTTGCGGGATCCGGCATTCGGGTGAGCTCCAACGGCGAGTTCTTCGGCCGCGCGGTTGCCCGATTTGGAGGCGGGTGCGTCGTATTCCCAAGTGTTGGAGAAGCTTTGCGCGCACGGCAAGAGAAACGCCCTGGTCGTGGAGGACGTTCATGAAGCCGTAACGGCCGGGTGCACGCCCTTGGTGGTGTCGAAGCGGAAGTATCACGCTCGGATGATCCATCACGCTTTGCGCTCGCTCGGCCTTGACGCGAGGCTGTTGATCGGGGAGGGTACGCCCAAGCAGAGACGCGAGGCCATCGAGAGGGCTAAGCGGTCCGAAGATGGCCAGCCCTTCATTCTGGTAGCGACGGAGAGCTATCTGGGAGAGGGCTTCGATATGCCGCAGCTTGATGCGCTGTTCCTGACGACGCCCATAGCCTGGGACGGCAATGTCACTCAGCAGTCGGGTCGGCTGCATCGCGAGTTCGAGGGCAAGACCGAGGTGGTCGTCTACGACTATGTGGACGTTTCGGTTCCCATGCTCGAGCGCATGTACAAGAAACGGCTGAAGACCTATGGAAACCTTGGCTACGAAGTGTGCTCGCCAACAGATGAGGATGAAGGGGCGAATGGGGGCTCTTTCATTGGGAAGGGCGATTGGCTTGGTAGGTTCGAAACGGATATTCGAGAGGCGAAGCGCTCGATTTTGGTGAGGGCCCCTTATGCGAGCGAGGCAGCGGTAAAGAAGCTTCTGCCCGCGCTGCGGGATGCTCGCGAGAGGGGTCTGGAGGTGACTTGCGCGGTGCGGAAGCATGCGGCGAGCGAGCAGACGGATTCCCGAGATACCGCCGCTGCTGCTCTGCTCGGAGAGGCTGGCGTTGAAGCTACTTGGTTCGAGGACGGACCGACGCGTTTGGCAGTTATCGATGACGCTCTTATTTGGTACGGTTCTTTGCCGCTGCTCGCCTTCCCGAAATCCGACGATTGCAGCCTGCGCCTGCACGATGCAGAACTGGCGGCAGAGCTGAAGGACGAGCTGTAGCGCGAATTAGATGGACTAAGTCGCGTTGATATGTAACGGGGATGCTTCTATCCCTCCTCTCGTCGGCATTGCATAAAAGGTAATTGTACGTTGAAAATAGAACAAATGTATGATATTATTCTAGCAAAGGCTGGGCTTGCCCTAACTCGATGAATCGAGGACAGTCTCAAGGTCGGATATCGCTCCGGAAAACAAATTCCGCCTTGACATTAGTATCCTATAAGATACAATAAAGGGGTGAGCAACGGTGAGGATTGTCAAATCTCCGCGTTACGAGAAATGGGTGTCTTCTCTCAGGGATCGCAATGTGATCGCGCGTATTAATGCGCGGAACCTTCAGATCAAGCACTATGGGGCATTGACGGGGGATTGGAAAGCGGTAGGCGATGGAGTATTCGAGTTGGGATTTCATTTCGGAGCTGGCTATCGCGTCTACATCGCCCTTGAAGGCGCAACCCTCCTCCTGCTGCTCGTTGGAGGCACGAAGTCGTCTCAAACGAAGGACATTAAACTCGCCAAGGAGATCTACGAGTCGTGGAGGTGTGACCATGAATAGCGAATGGACAGAATGGGACCCATCGTTGGATGTCAATTCCAGCGAGGACGTTGCTGCGTTTCTCAATGCCGTCCTAGAGCTGGGGGATCCAGCGATTCTGCCAGATGCGCTCGGCGTTATCGCTCGATCGCGCGGTATGAAGACTATCGCCGAGGAAACGGGCCTCGGACGCGAGAGCCTCTATAAATCGCTGAGCAAATCGGGCAACCCTCGCTTCAGCACTGTTGTTAATGTGCTTGATTGCCTTGGATTCAGGCTTCAAGTCGTGCCTGCCGCTTAAGGCAATCACGAGGAGGATGTTGCGGCAATGATGGCAGAAGAGAGGGATGCGGCTAACGGAAGTGCGAAATAACTGCGAGGGCATGAGGGCGATCCGCTATTCAGGGCACGACGCCGGTTCACCATCCTGTCTCCTGCGGTCGAACAATCGCGTATGGGTACTGTGATGGCGGCGAAGCAATGGTAAAATAGAGGCTCGCTGATTATCGGTTGCGAGAAACGAGGATCGTGGGCACGCTCTCGGAGATACTCAAGGAACAGTGGCAATGGCGCAAGCAAATCTTGAGCCTGGGGCTGTTCGATCTGAAGAAAACGTCGGCGGGCGCGGTACTTGGCCCCCTGTGGTTCTTCGCGAAGCCGGCGGTGTACATCCTGGTGTTCTGGTTCGCGCTCGAGGTTGGGCTGCGCAGTGCTGACCAGACGGGTTCCGATGTCCCCTATATCCTCTGGCTTATGGGCGGCCTTGTTCCCTGGTTCTACATTCAGGAAATTCTCGGCACGGGAATCAATGTTTTCAAGCGCTACTCGTATTTGGTCACGAAGATTAAGTTTCCGCTTGCGGGCATTCCGACGATCTTCAGCATTTCGACGTTCGTCGTTCAGCTGGGGCTTGTGGTGGCGCTGCTTATCGTTTATTTCCTCTGCGGTTTGCCGTTGGATCTGTATTTGCTGCAATTGCCGGTGGCCCTTGTGCTCATGTTCGTGTTCTTCAATATGTTCTCGCTTGTGACAAGTTTGCTCTCGGCCATCAGCAAGGACTTTATGAACTTGATGAAGACGCTCTCGACGCCTCTCTTTTGGTTGTCGGGTATCATTTTCAACGTGTTTAATCTGGGAATTCCCGTTATTGAGCTCGTTCTTATGCTCAATCCCATCACGTTCATTGTCACGATGTACCGTTGCGCGGTGTACGACAAGATGTGGATTTGGGACAAGCCGGAGGCCATTATTGGCTTTGTCGTGGTGTTCGTCGTCACGCTGCTGGTCACGCTGGTGATCTACCGGCGCACGCACGAGGAGGTGGCCGATGTCCTCTAGCGCCGAGGCGCCCGTCGCCATCAAGTTCGACCATGTCACGAAGACCTACAAGCTGTACGAGAACGACCGGCAGCGGTTTTTCAGCATCTTCAGCAGCCGCGACAAGCGCAAGCTCATTACCAAGGTGAACGCCAGCAACGATCTCTCCTTCGAGATTAAGAAGGGGGAAGCTGTGGCGTTTCTCGGGCACAACGGCGCGGGAAAATCGACGGCGCTGAAGATGATTACCGGTGTGACGTTCCCAACTAAGGGTGAGGTGATCGTGAACGGCACGGTTAGCGCGCTTCTGGAGCTCACGGCTGGTTTCGACATGGCGCTCACGGGGCGCGAGAACATTCATTTGCGCGGGCACGCCATGGGGCTCGATGCGGACGAGATTGCCGCACTGGAGCCCAAAGTGGTGGAGTTCGCCGATCTGGGCGTGTATATCGATCAGCCGGTACGCACCTACTCGTCGGGCATGAAGTCGCGCCTGGGCTTCGCTTTCGCCGTGTCCAGCGATCCAGAGATTCTCGTGGTGGATGAGGCGCTGTCGGTGGGGGACAAACAGTTCCAGCAGAAGTGTTTCGCCCGCGTGCGCGAGATCATGGAGGACGAGGACGTGACGGTGCTCTTCGTCACCCACTCCTCATCGGCTGCGCAAGAGTTCTGCACCCGCGGCATCGTGCTGGACAAAGGCACGAAGAAGTTCGACGGCTCCATCCAGGACGCTATTGCGTTCTATGAGAATCACGAATAGGGCTCAGCGGCTTAGGAATTTTTCTCGCAGGACGTTGCAGCGCTGATGATGGCTTCGCAGATCGTCTCCGTGCACGACGCGCTTTTCGGCAGCGTGACATTGGCGTTTTCGAAGACACGGTAGGCTTTTGCGTCGAAATCTTTGTTCTCGATGGCTTTCATGATTGCATTGGGATCGCCTGTGAACAGGGCGGGGACGTCGTTTTCAAAATCGATGGTGAGGCCGCGCTTCTCGCGGTAGGTGGCCCAGTCGTAGGCGTACAGGTAGACGGGGATATCGAGTAGGCCGGCCTCGTAAATGACGGTGGAGTAGTCGCTGATGATGGCGTCGGCCACGAACAGAGCATCGAGCTGGCCGCTAGGGATGGTGACGACGCGCGGGTCGTCGATGACCTGCTTGCTCACGGGGTGCGGCTTGTAGACGAAGTTGAAGCGGTCGAAGTCGACAGCATCGATGAGCGCGGCCGCGGCCTCGGCCTCGTTGGCGGCCGGCTGCTTGCGGAAGGTGGGGCAGTAGACGATGGTCTCGCGCCCGCGTAGCTGCGGGTGGGCAGTAAGGATGGCCTCGCGCTGGCGGTTGCGGTGAGCCTCGTCCAGCAGGAGATCGACCCGGGGGAGGGGCGCCTCGAAGAGTTTGCTCTTATCGGTGTTGAACGCGGCGGCGAATTCGTCGGCGAAGCTTAAGGACGAGGTGGCGATGGCGTCGTAACCCTCATGCATGTGCATCAGGCGCGCCGTCGCCTCGGAGTGCCCCTCGTCGGTGCCGAAGGCGGTGTAGCCGAACCGCTTCATGTTGCCCAGGGAGTGCCAAATTTGGATGACAGGCACGCGGATGCGGTCGTGCAGAAGCCCGACGACGATGCAGTAGGAGTCCAGCACCACGGCGCGGCTTGTCGCGATGTAGTAGACCTGGCGAACCACCTCGAGCAGGTAGGTCGCTGGATTGCGCAGCTGCTTGGGAAGAATGATGACTTCCCAAGCCGGGTCGCGGCGCTCGCAATAGTCCTTAATGAGTCGAAAGTCGATCGGCGCGCTATCGCTCTGCCGGCTGATGCACGCGATGCATTGCCGTTGCGGCAACAACGAGCACAGCGCATAGAGCGCCGCCAGAAGAAAAGTTGCTATGCCAATGACGATCTTGCGCACTAATCTGCTTTCCTGGTTCTGCGGTGATGCGTTATTCGAATGCTAGATATTCTATCTTAGATTGTCGAAGCAGAGTTGATCATTGGCAATGTGGCTGCAAGGATGCTAAGAGACCTTCAAGTCTTTCAAGTTACCGCAATTGTCCTATTATAGATTACCGCGTAAGCAAGAGAGGGAATCTATAATAGGTGCGACGCCCGTACTCGCTGACGGTTGGTCTATTCACTTTATAACGGAGACATATGCGGGAGCGAAGCGGTCGGTATCGGGCAATATCATGCGGAGCTAGTCCAATCGCGCATTCTCGTTCGAGCTGCGTCCGTTTTCCGGATAAGGATGGTGGCTCAATGACCGATATTTGCTATTAGCGTACTCGTTGAAGGCTTGATAGGACGTGCAGAGCAGGGGCAAGTGAAGTAATAGTACTTTGATCTCAGCGCTCAAATTGTACGATCCTTCTGAGTGGTATACGGTGACTCCACTTGAGTCTTGCTGGGCGTCGTTTATTTCTTCCAGAAGGGTTGGATGCGCGTCATGCACGAATCTACCATGAAGACTTGCAAAATGTTTGGCAGTATCCGATCCGTACAGATCCTTAGCGGCGAGTTCGTATGGGGGCGACAAATCAGCATCTATTGCTGCAGCTCGCTTCATTGCGTCTGCCTGGTTTCTCCTGCGATCCTTGTGCTTGCTCGAGATATATTCGAGATCTCCTATTGAAACGTGAGACAAAATAGTTGCCGCTCTCAAAAGCTGGTCTTTGAAGGTGATGGGGACGTCTCAAATTGTCTTGAAAACTGGATGCAGATAGTCCATGATCAATGTTGGTGTTGCGTCGGAATCGACATCAGGAAGTACTTCTTCCCATGCTAATAGTTAAATAGCGAACGTAGAGCTGCAACGATCTAAACAGGGCTGTATTGTGCTTCCTCCAAAGTGTCGTGTATTCTTCGCAAAAGAAGTCGGAGGGTACCTGATAGAAAGGTATGCGTACGTTCTCGATTCCGATGGCGTAAGCGATCCCGGCTTGCTTCTGCAGGTTGCAAGAAACGTTGGTAATGAGCGCTTCTTTGGTCATGCGATTCCTTCGGTTTTGCGTTTCGAATATGAAAAAGATGCCGTCATGGGAGGCTGTCAGAATTGATGTACCATGGAGCGCTCGGTGTTGCGTACGGAAATGTATTCAAGAAAAACGGCCCCGAACGCGGGCGCTCGGGGCCGATAAAGCTCTGGCATGAGCTTTTCTTATCGACGAAATGTTATAGAACCATTGACTAAAAGCCTAGTGTTTTCGATCAGCTTGTGGATCAAAATATGTGAACGCTCTCGAACGGGGAACGGGGGCAACTCTGCCATTGTATGCTACTTGCGAAATTTTGTCGCAAATAGCGAAATGATATGTTATACTCCCAATCAAGGTCGTCACCTATGACGGGTCGGCTCCCATCCATTGGGGCGTCTCTGACGCCCGTGGGGCTTTGCCCCAGCCACTGCTTCGTGCACACCGCCCGGCGCTCCGCGCTGGGAGCGCGCGGAGCGCAGAAAGCCGGGTAGGCCGCTTCTTGTGGACCCCTCTCTTCTCTGGGAGGCCTCGCGAAAAAAGTATTGTCGTGCGAGGCGGAAGGGAGCGATTCATGGGAATCTGCGGACCTACTACAGGAAGCACCGAGACGAAAGGAGAGGAACGGCAGGGCAAGCGAGTCTCGCTTCGTGCCCGAGTAGCGCGCTTTATTTTAAATAGAGCCGATCTGCTCGTTGCGATTATCAGAATCGTGGTGGCCATGAAGAGCCTGTTTTCCTCGTAGAGCTTCGATTTTGGTAAAGGCCTGCCTGGCATTCGTGAACGTTCAAAGAAACGAGGACGAGATGATCGGTACTGCCTTGAGGAGAATACGTCTCATTTTCGATTACTCTGCTTCGGAGATGAGCTCTATGCTGGGTATATCCAGAAGCTATCTGTCCGAGATCGAAAACAACACGAAGCAGCCTACCATGCGAATTTTGGAGCGCTATGCCGATGTGACTGGCATCAAGTTGTCCTCTATCATGTTGCTGGCAGAGCAATACGACGGGGGTTCTAATGAGGCCAAGGCGAGGCTGCTCACCTCTAAGGTTCTGAATTCCGTGATCGAAAACATGGCGGTGAACCTCCGATGAAGAAGACGGTCAGACAATATCCTCTTCAGAGAAGCCCCATCTATCGCCTGGGAAGGAGGCGAGATCTTGAAGAGCTATTGTATATGCAAAAGGGAGATTCTCGCCGCGTCAAGTGTTTCTCAGAATACAACATTTTTGACAAAGAGAAGTCTTCAGGGGGAAGCAGAACCATCGAGGCTCCATGCAGCAAGATGAAAAAGTGGCAACGTCGAGTATGGGATTTGATGGCTCGAATCGAAAAGCCCGACTGGGTGATATCTGCGACCAAGGGAAAGTCTTACAAGGACAATGCCTCAAAGCATCGGTCTAATGGCTATGTTATGACAATGGACATCAGCTCTTTCTACCCAAGCTGCGTTCGGGAGTACGTGTACCGTCTTTTTCGCGAGAGGCTTGAATGCTCGCCAGATGTGGCGCAGTGCTTGACAGATATTTGCACGTATCAGGGAGGGATACCCACAGGGAGTCCGGCAAGTCAGGCAGTGGCGTACTTTGCCTATGCAAAAATGTTCGAGGAAATAGAGGACCTCGCTCGTACATACGGGTGCACGTTTACTCTCTATGTTGATGACATGACCTTCTCCTCACAGGACAACTTCTCCTGGAAAAAACTCGCCTATGAGGTCGATGGCGTTCTGCACAAGTATGGACACCGGGCGAAGGGATCCAAAACGAAGTATCGTCTTCCCGGTGATTTCAAGATCGTAACAGGTGTTTGCCTAGCACCTGATGGTGCATTGGTCGCGCCTAACAAGTTGAGAAGCAAGATAGTCGGTAACACGCGGAGTCTGAAAGCGAGTGGCGACTTAAGCCTGCTGTCTCGAATACAGGGGCAGATACAGGCTGCGGACTACGTAGAGGGGAGGAGAACCTTCCCGGGGATTCGAAGTGAGTTGGAGAGGATTGCCGAGGCGGCTCTGTAACGATTAGGATGCCATGGAGGGAATGAAAAAGACCTGAGAAATCGGTAGGGTCGCCAATCGGGAAGGATGGAACTCGTATGGATTCTTGTACGAGCTATAAGGCAAACGAATCAGATGACTGGATTGTGAAGTTGGTTGCTGAAGGGCGGTATTTTGGTTCGAAATATGGCCCCGTGATGAGGAAGTGGATCCTTTTATCCGGCGCTTTGACAAGTGTAGACCAGCTTTTTGACGTATATCTCTGGAACTATAGGCAACTGACTCATGGCATTTTGATGTTTGATAGCGGGATCGTTGACGGAACGACCGACAATGGTACGGGTATGGCTGATAGGATTACTGTCAATGCTTATGCGATGAATTATGTTTCCAATGGCGTTAACCTCGTTGAGTTCCTAGAAGCGTTCTGCAATGCAGCCAAAAAGGATGGATACGCTGAGGCCCAAGTCTTTATCGATGATCTTCGTCGTGAATACGACGGCAATTTTAATTATGCGCTGGCTCACACTCTTCGAAATCACGCCCAGCATGGCCAGCTTATAGTTTCTCTTTGTCCAGACGATAATGATCGCCAGCATGCTGGTTTTGATTTATATCAATTGCGAAATCCGATATTTTTTACTAATAAAAAGTTGTTTGAAAAAAGAATTGATATATATCAGAAAATTATCGAAAGTGTCTGCAGTGGTTCTGTGAAACTGTCGTTTTACTGCGAAGTAACGGCGATTCACGAAAGCATCTGTCAACTGACGAGCAATTTCATTGATGCTGTCTCTCGCTACTACGAAGATTGCAGCGGGGAGATCGAAGAGACGTATAAGTTATTGCCGGAATATGTGATTCGGGATGGCGGGGGTGGCGTCTTTTCGATATTCATCGACGACCAGACCGACGACTCTGAAGCGCATTTATTGATAGGGGATCCAAAAGAGATGCTGGATTCGTTTCAGACTTTGCGAAAGCGTGTTCTCGAAGAGCTTCAACTGGCTACTCAGGAGTATGAAGAGATGCGCAAACACTTGAAGCCGTTAAATCGGTAGAATAAAGATGGTGCAAATGATCGATTGTCATCGTGGTTCGGGAGTGCGGGAATAATGGCACTCGTAAAATACGGCGGACGGCTAGCTATGCCGCGATAGTTTGCTTCGATTGGTTTTACCCATGAGTCTCTTTGATGAGCGAAGCGTCAAGAAAGCCTCGAGGGTTTGAGGCGAGTTCTTCAAAGTGGTATGAAATGGATTCGATCGACATATCGAGTTCCTTGGCTACTGTTGAAGCTTCCTCCTCTCTAGAATTCTCGGAAAGCACGATTACCGTTCCGTCAACGCCCCAATATGCGAAATAAACACATCCTTTCAGATCATGCTTCATCAGGTGCGACTGCAGCTTCTCTCCGCCCGGATGATATCTGCCGACAAGCGTCCTCGTCGCATCTTCTCCTCCCTGGCAAGCGAAGCCTCTCTGCTGGTTCAGAGGACACCATCCGTTAACTGCCAAGGAAGCCCATCGTTTTGTCGTGATGTGTGAAACTTGGATGCTCTGGGATCGGCTGATGTTGTATTGCCGGAGCACGAAAGCTTCGGCGGCATCGAAATAGCTATATACGTCCAGAAGATATGTTCCACAGTATTTTCCGTATAGGGTGCTTGACCGAATCTCTAACGCTGTGAGCATCTCTGCTAACTCGTAGATATAGCCATCTTGGAAGGAAACCAGACAGGGTGCGTGTCCTTCTTCATTCATGGGGTCAATTGTGAACTCAGGGTATGTTTCGATGAACTCATCGTAAATATCCGACACTTTGTCATACGCACAAGCGATGCTCTCTTCATCTGAAAGCGGACGGTCAGACGTTGTCTGCATCAGCCCAAAGGTTCGCGGTTTCTTGAAGGGGAGAACATGGTAAGCGATTCGCTCGGCTTGTCGGATCCACGAGGGTCGATAGGTGTCCTCGATGAGCGCGAAAGTGTAGAACAAGATCAGCAGTGCCGTATCTTGCTTATATCGTTCGGGCATTGATTTTCGGCAGAGCTTGTCGATGGCAAATAGCTGCTTTTCCATCAGAGGCGATCTAGGCGAGCGGTCTTTTCGGAACATCGGACTTTCAGCCAAGATGTAAAACAGCACGGTCATGGCGAGGATGATAAACTCCAGCGAAACATCTCCGACGTCAGGAATCAGAGATCGCAAGGGGTCATTCCCGATTGCCGTAAACAGATACCAAGACAAGAGGAGCGAAACTGCGGCTTGGGCAAAGACCATTGCAAGGTTAGAGCGAACGGTTCGGCGCTTTAACGTCCATGCCAAAATGCGGAGGATCCAATAGGTTCCTCCGGAGATCAAAAGATACGAGAATTCGAAACGGAAGCCAATAAAAAAGCAAATGAGACCAAAGGAAGCAAGAACGACGACGGGGGCAATGATGCGAAAGGCGATGTTGAATACTGAGCTCTTGCCGAATTCGTCGTCGAAGAGATCGTTTTGATAGGACTGCTGAATGTGCCTTCCACCTAATTGGTTGATGAGGAAAAAAGCAATGATGCCGAGGGCGGGAAATAGCAAAATCAACATATGAGCTCCTTTTTTGCGTTTGAGAAATCTATTTTATACCGGAACATACAACTATCAGCTGCCTGAAATAGGTTTTCACAAAGTGCCGCAATATGCGACTGTCGTGGAACGTCAGTCCCGATCTTGGGCGAATGGTAGAATTGCAGACGTAACAAGATCCGTGGCGTCTTGGGCGCTGCGTGTTGACTAAAGGAGCGTACATGCAGTTTGCTGCTATTCTTGCGGGAGGGTCGGGGGTTCGGATGGGGAACCCTAACAAGCCGAAGCAGTTCTTCTATCTGGGCGACAAGCCCATCCTCGTTCACACGCTGGAGAAATTCTGTGCTGCCGGATGCTTTGACGGGATTCTCGTGCTGACGCCGGCAACCTGGGTTCAGCAGACGAAGGACATCATCGCCAGGCATTGCCCGCAGTACGCCGATGCCGTCAACGTCATCGCTGGCGGTGCCGAGCGCAACGATACCATCATGAACGCCATCCGCTACTTCGAGGACGAGTGCCAGGCGGACGACGCCTCCATCATCGTCACTCACGATGCGGTGCGGCCCTTCGTCTCGCTGCGCATCATCGAGGATAACATCGCCGCCGCTCTCGCTCATGGCGCCTGCGATACCGTCGTGCCTGCCACCGACACCATCGTTGAGAGTCTCGACGGCGAGCTCATCTCTTCTATCCCGAACCGCAGCGTGCTCTACCAAGGCCAGACGCCCCAGAGCTTCAATATGCGCGAATTGCGCGAAACGCTGGAGTCGCTCACTCCTGAAGAGAGCGCCATTCTCACTGATGCTTGCAAGGCTTTCGTTTTGCGCGGCAAGAAGGTGGCTTTGGTGCGCGGCGACGTGTCGAACATCAAGATCACCTATCCGCAGGATCTGCGCGTGGCAGAAGCGATGCTGGAGGCCTAGCCGATGCTGAATACCGTCTATCGTCTTACGGCCCCCCGAACTATCGAGCCGGTTGTCGTATCTCAGGACACCACCGACAAGGTCATCGTTCGGCCGACGCACCTCTCCATCTGCAACGCCGACCAACGTTACTACCAGGGAACGCGTAGCAAGGAGGTACTGGCCAAGAAACTGCCCATGGCGCTCATCCACGAAGGCATCGGCCGTGTGGTCAGCGATAACGTAGGTACGTTCCAGCCCGGTGATATCGTCGTTATGCTCCCCAACGCCCCCACCGAACAGGATGAATTTATCGCTGAGAACTACCTTCGGTCCAGCCGGTTCTGTGGCAGCGGTTTCGATGGGTTCATGCAGGAGAGCATGGTTCTTCCGCCGGAGCGCGTGGTGCTACTCCCGCAGGACGTGAATTGCGAGGTAGCGGCTTTTACCGAACTTGTGAGCGTGGCCACCCACGCCATCTCCCGCTTCGATAAAATTGCCCATGGCCGACGCGAGCGCATTGGCGTGTGGGGCGATGGCAACATGGGCTACATCGTCTCGCTGCTTCTGCATACGCGGTACCCTGATGCGAAGATCGTCGTGTTCGGTCGCAACGAATCGAAGCTGCACGACTTCACGTTCGCCGACGAGACGCATCTGGTCGACGACGTGAGTGGCGTAGAACTCGTCGACCACGCCTTCGAATGCGCCGGCGGCGAGGGATCCGTCGCCGCCATCGAGCAGATCATCGACCGCATCAACCCCGAGGGCACGGTGTCGCTGCTCGGCGTCTCCGAGAACAACGTGCCCATCAACACCCGCATGGTGCTCGAAAAGGGCTTGCGCTTGTTTGGCAGCAGCCGCAGTGGTCGAGAGGATTTCGAGGCCACGGTGCAGCTCTATCACGAGCATCCAGAGGTGCTTGACTATCTCGCCGCTCTCGTCTGCAGCGTGAACGAGACCCGGCAAATATCGGACATTTCGGCGGCCTTCGAGGCGGACATCCGCAAACCCATGGGCAAGACGGTCATCCGCTGGAACATGTAGGGTCATCCAAGCGAGGAAACGATGAACGAGATCAGTGAGAAGAAGCCGCTTTTGGCGCGAGTGAAGGGCGCCGTCCTTCATCGGGTGCGCCAATGGGCAAAGGATTTGCTTCTCTTCCGCATCCTGCCGGGCGAGTACCGCCGCGCGGCCAAGCGGCCCATCCAACCGGGGAAGGTCGTCTTTCTGGAAAACAAGGAACCGGCCGTCCCTGAAAGCTTCGAGGTTCTCTACGAACGTCTGAGTCGCGTGCCCGAACTCGACGTCGAATTCATTTCGCTCGGGGAGACCCGCGTGAGGCTGCGTCAGTATTACCGCAACTGCATCGAGGCCGTCCGTGATCTCGCCACTGCCCAGTGCATCTTTCTGAACGACGCTTCCAACGTCGTAAGCTGTCTGCCGCTGCGAGAGGGAACGAAGGTGGTTCAGCTGTGGCATGGGTGCGGCGCTTTCAAGAAATGGGGTATGAGCACCGCCGATCTCATCTTCGGCGGGTCTCGCGATGAGATTCTGCGCCATCCGTTCTACAAGAATCTCTCGCTTGTCACGGTGAGCAGCCCGGAGGTCGTATGGGCCTACGAGGAGGCTATGGTGCTGCAAGATGAACCCGGCATCGTGCAGCCGATGGGCGTGAGTCGCACCGATGTATTCTTCGACGAGGCATACTTGAAGAAAAGCCGCAACAAGCTGCTATCCGTAGTCCCCGAGGCGAAGGACAAACGCGTGATCGTGTACGCCCCCACCTTTCGGGGCCGAGTGGCCCATGCAGAAGCGCCGACTGCCCTCGACATCGAGGCCATGAAGCGTGCCATGGGGGAGGATGCGGTGCTTCTCATCAAACATCACCCCTTTGTGCGCGAGCTGCCCGCCATACCGGAGAGTTGTCATGATTTCGCCTTCGATGTCACGCACGATATCGCCATCAATGAGCTTATCTGCAGCGCAGATGCGGTGATCTCCGATTACTCCTCGCTTGTGTTCGAGTATTCGCTTTTCGGCAGGCCCATGGTGTTTTTCGCCTTCGATCAGGGCGAGTACGCTGATTGGCGCGGCTTCTACTACGATTACGACGCGCTCACCCCCGGCCCTGTCTGCACCTCGACCGAAGAGGTGGTTCAGGCGATTGCGGAAAGCGCCGAGAGCTTCGATTCGTCCGAGGTGGATAAGTTCCGCGACCGCTTCATGGGCGCGTGCGACGGCCATGCGACGGACCGCATCATCGAGTTCGCGCTCGGTCGGGAGATCCTTGAGAAGTCGTTGAAGGGATAGCCAATGACCGACCGCGAGCCATATTCAGATCGTCGGCCTGCGGCCTCCGTCGTCGTTCCCGTGTACAACAAGGCTCCGCACTTGAAAGCGTGCTTCGATTGCCTGGAGCGCCAAACCATCAGCAAGAGCGATCTCGAGGTTCTGCTTATCGACGACGGCTCGACGGATGAGTCCCTTGCGCTCTGCGAGGCCTTCGCCGCAGAGCGTCCCTGGGTGCGCGTTATCGCGCAGTCGAACGCCGGCGTCTCCGAGGCGCGCAATGCGGGCATCCGGGCCGCACGTGGCCGCTATCTCTTCTTCCTCGACCCGGACGACTCCTTAAGCCCCGAGACGCTGGAGAATGTCTCGAAGTTTTTCGAATCATGCCCCGAGGAAGTGGAACTGGCTACCTATCCCATCGTGTCGATTCGCGACGGGAAGCGCCAACGGCTGCACCACCGTTACGATGTACTGCGAGAGACGGGCGTCTACGATTTGACGCTTCCGGAAAACGCCACGATTGCCCAAGCCACCATGAACGTGGCCGTGCGCAATCGCTTCGACGGGAATGTGCTCTTCGATTTCGCGCCCGCCAATGGCGTCATCGTGCACGAGGACGAAAAGTACTGCACCGATGTGCTCCAGCGCAGCATGCAACTGGGCTTCTGCGCTGAAGCCGAATACCGGTGGATGCGCAGCGACGAGGGGGCATCCACCGCGCTGCGCCAGCCGGAGCGCCTCTATGGCAACAACATCGCGTTGTTCGAAGATTTTTTCGGCCGCTACGGCAACGAGGTGCCCCTCTATATCCAGGGACTGCTCGTGAACGATCTCTCGTGGAAGCTGAAGGCGGGCATCGCGCTGCCCACGCACTTGGAGGGCGCGGCCTACGATAGGGCGCTGGGCCGACTAGGGAGCCTCATGGAGCGCGTGGACGACGATCTGGTGCTGAGGCACCCCAATCTGCGGGAGGAGCATCGACTGTTCGCACTGAGCCTGAAGCGCCGCGAACCGTTGCGCTGGCGTGTGGCTCCCGGCGCTCTTGCGGTGTTGCGGGGCGACGCCCTCGTGTTTGCTGCCGGCTGCGCAAGCGCGACGCTGACGCGGATTGCCGTGCGCGATGGCGAGCTGCACGTATCCGGTACGCTGAGCTCTCCGTTCTTCGCCGGTTGGGGAGGGGGCGTGGAATTGCTGCTGCGTCGGCGCCCCCGAAAGGCCGATCGCGGCGGCAGCGCGGACACTCTGGTGTTGACGGAGGCCGTGGAGGGCTGTCCGACGGCAACGGTGAGGCTGGGCCGTTCCTTCCAGTTCAGCTTCGCACGCGACTTGGGCGAGAGCGAGGATATCTGGCTCGAGTTGCGCCTGGGCGGGGCGACCATTCCCCTGGCATGGTCGGTAAAGGTATTGGCGAGGTCGGCTCATGCACTGCGCAACGAGCGTATCGTTGGCTCGTGGCGGGTGCGGACGGATTTGGACGGATCAAAGATAGTGGTGGACCGCTTAGAGGGGATGGCCCTTCGGGCAGCTTTGGAGCAGCATGACGGCCGCGTGCCCCGATGGAAGACCCGCCTCGATCGTCGCCTGATCCGACGACTATCGGCGGGCCCCGATATTTGGCTTTACTCCGATGGATCCGATGCCGGAGACGAGGCGCGGATGATGTTCGAGCGTGACAGCCTACAGAACGACGGTATCGTGCGCTACTATGCCGTGCACTCCGGGCAGGCGATGCCGCGTCCTGGCGTGCACGGCAAGACCGTGCGCTTCGGCTCGCGACGCCATAAAATGCTCTTCTGTGCCGCCAAAAGAATCATTACCCCTGCAGCAGATTTCGCCACCTACAGCCCCATGCCAGAAAAGAGCCTGCTGGATTTTGCTGATCTGTTCAACGGGGAAGTGAAAACGGCGTCTGCAGACCCGTTGTAGCAAGCGTAAGACGCACTGCTCGCTGCGCGCTAAAAGATCATTGACGACGACCCCGGGATTGGGTGCCAACCGACCATCCGATAACCTGTCGGAAGAACGGATGCTGCGGAAAGTAGCGTGGCCTTTTATGCGTCGGGGAAGTAAATTGGATAAACTTCCCCGACGCTCCTTTCTCTGCCTTGCGAACAGACGTAACGCCTTCGAACTTCTTCTGCTTTTGTGCTTGATGGGGTGTCTGCTGTCTCTGATAGCCCTTGCGGATATATCATTCGATAGACCAGCACCTATTGGGGTCTATTGCGCAACACAGGAAGGCGAATTTTGGAAACGAGGCATGAAGATAGAGAATCGGGATCGCGGTCTAACGGGTCGGGACATGTGGACGAAACCTTAGCGCGTCCCAACGTGCGCTCGCGTCGTCCCAGTGTACCCGGCTACGTGAATCGTCCTTGCGCGGACTGGCGCTACGTTCTCATGTTTGCGTTGCTCCTGATTCCGTTTTATCCACCGACTGGTTTCTTCAATGCGTTGGTACTGGACTATAGTTCCGTTCTCCTGGGTTTACAAATATTTGCTGCGATCGTCACACTCTTTTTAGGGGCGGTTAGAAAGCGACTCGATATCTTCTCGGGCATCGCCCTTGCGATAGTGGCGGTCATGTTTCTCTCGACGTTTCTGAACGAGGGCTTCGGTCGGGGATGGATTTACGTGCAATGCTTCCTCGACTGGATGCCCCTAGCGGTAGCTGTGCTGATGGTGGGGTATGCTCGACAAAGGCATATGACGGATTTTCTGATCGCGCTTCTTGTGGTCACCGGGTTTCTCTCCATTTGCAATACCGTATCTATTCTGGCCTTTCCCGATGGGTTCAACTTCGGCGGTCGTGAACCGTTTAATTTCTTTGGCCACAAGAACTCGTCGATCGATATCGTTCTCCCCTCCATCGTCTGCTCGTTGCTGCTCGATCGTCGGAAGGGACGTCGTCTGTCTGCACGTTCGGTGATGTTTGCGGCTATTGGTTGCGTTCAGTTTCTCGTTTCGTACTCCGCCACATCGGTCATTGCGATACTGTTCTTTTTCATCCTGCTCGCACTCTGCAGATTGCCCCGCATTGCCTCCTTGGTCAATGGATTTAGCTTGTTGGGAGGTTATGCCGTTACGGTTGTATTGCTGATGGTGGTGAAGGTGCAAGAGCTGTTCGCCCCCATCTTGGTGGGCGTTTTGGGAAAGACGACAACTTTCACGCTGCGCACTTTTGTATGGGAAGGCGTGCTCTCGATGATGGCGCCTGGGCATTTGTTGCTAGGTTATGGTGCAAGTGTTCGATTCGCTCTATTCTTCAATGATTATCTTTACAATAACGCACATAATTTTTTTCTACATGTTTTAGTGTCTGGCGGCCTCATTGGCGTTGTCTTGTACTGTATATTGATTCTTCTCGCTGCGAGTAAGATGGTTTCTGCGCGTGTGGGCTCTACCGTTGTTTTGTCTGCTTTTGGTTGTCTTCTTGTCGTCGGGCTTATGGAATCGCTTATTACGATTACCTGGCCTCTTGTACTTGCCTTGGGCTATTACGGAGTAGAGGGAGAACGCTATGTGGCAGGGCATGGCGATCACGGGACGGTGCGCAATTGACGGCATTGCGGATTGCTCAGGAAATGCATTTAGTATCGCAGGAAGTATTGGTATGAGCCTCTTTGCGTCTTTCGGAAACGAACTAAGCTATGAAGATGTAATACAGCTTGATGGAGCTTTCGCGGCGACCCACGTTAACTACGGCAAAGCTCCCTTGTTCAATGGCGCCCCTCATGAAGATAGCAACTGGGAGTCGAGAAAGGAATTCATCTTCTCTTCAGGTTTATCTATCGAGGAAACGGTGGAACGTATTCGCTCAGTTGACGGAACCGCTACCGATTTTGGCGTAGCGGAACGTACGGCGCTTTGGAGGGATTACTGGCTTGAGTACATTAATATCTTCAATGTGTTGACAGGCACCCATCCAGATTCAGTTGCCACTGTCTTTGTGGGAAGGCAGGCTATTGAGGTTGGCTTCAAATATCTATTATTCAAAAATACGTACCATTTCCCCAAAACTCACGATCTTGGAGTCTTATCGAGAGAATTCCTCTCAGCCTATGGTGTAGGTGGGAAGTATTTGGAATATGTAGATGACTTCTGTGTCCTGTATTGCAAATATCTGGAGGGCGGAAATCCCGAGTATTTTAGATTTCCTGAATATAAGTCGAACAACTATTTTGCTGGCACCTGTCTGGACTTGAAATGGTTGTGCCGCAACTTTGCGCTAATCTTGTTAAAGCTTATCCACTTTGATCGGCTCGATGCGGTTTTCAAATAGAGCCCGCTCCAGTCCAGTCCTATTCAAGTTCGTTAAGCTGGGGCTCGTGGAAGACCTTAGCATCGTTGCTGTTGGAAGCGTGCTTCACTCTATGGTTTCGAGATATATGGCACGGAGGTGCGGACATTTTTCCGTGCTACTAAACAGCTAATCCGATACTAATCCTATACTGGTTTGGACTCAGACAACCCAGTGATTGCTTAGGGTGTTCTTCATTATAGGTGCCTACGCCAACATTCGGGGCACTATCCTGCATTGGCCCCAAGCTTTCGTCCGCGCCTCCAAATACGTAGCCCTCTTCGCGCTCCTGCTGTTGCCGTTTTTCGAACCGGTGGGCCTCAGGCATGTGATATCGTCCATCTTCGGCACGAAATATCTCGTCATGCAGGTCGTCGCAATCGCCGTTATCGCCGTGCTGTACGTCTTTCGCACGCCAAGGGACAAGTTCGGCCTGCTTGTCGTCGCCATTGTGTCATTCATACTTCTCACGACGGCGGCGAACGAGCGCATGAGGCGCCTGCGGATTTATGCGAAGTGGCTCTACGATTGAGTGCCCGTTGCGGCGGCCGTGCGGCTGACCGCCTACGCGCGCTATACCGGTTCGGGAATAATTTGCGAGCTGTTGTGGCTCGTCATGGTGGTGCCGGAGTTTTCCCGGTGGTCAACCTGGCATCCGTTTTCCTGTGGCAGCGCCTCATCGGCCCCCCATGCCCGCGCCATGCTGAACTTCTACGGGCATAAGAATTCGTCCATTTACGTGGCGCTGCCATCAGTGGGGCATCGCTGGTGCTGGACGTCCTCGCTGGGCATCGATGTTCGGTGCGATCCGCCTTGCTGTATATCGTGGCGGTGCTGCAGTGCCTCATCTCGTACTCCGCCGCATCGGCGGCCGCGCTGTTCGTGTTGGCTGCCTTTATGGTAGTCGTGCGGTTCCGGGGCGTGCGTCCCTTCGTGAACGGGCTGAGCTGCCTAGGCGTGTGCGGAATTCTGTCGCTGTTCATCATGGTGTGGCCTGTGCAGGGGGCTCTTCTCGCCTCTGATCGAGGGCATACTGGGAAAGACCCTGACGTTTGCGGGGCGCACCTTTATTTGGGACAGCGTGCTGGGCCTTATGGCCGGTAAGCACCTGCTGGTCGGGTACGGTTCCTCGATTCAGTTCAACATCGTGGCTCAGGGCATTCCGTACAGCGACCCCTCCCCGCAGCTTCCTCTTGTGTCTGCGGCTGAGCGGGGGAATTATCGGCTTCGTCCTGCGCGCAACTCTTCTGTTACTCGCCATGAGGACGCTTTATCGCTGTTGTCGCGACTGCCCCCGCGGCAGTGCTTGCCGTTGCGGTGGCGTGCTTTCTCATGATTGGCCTCATGGAGTCGCTCATCACCATAGCATGGCCGCTTTTTCGTGGCACTTGCGTATTATTGGAGGTCTCTTGCGGAAACGCAGTATGGTTGCTGGGATGCCATCCCCTGCTGAGTGCTGGTAGATTCTAGCTGGTTTCGCCGATTGGTTGTGTCCCGTGAATACGTTTGATGGTTCGGCGCGCAACAAATGCCTCCAGCACAAGCAAAAGCGCTTCTGAGCCAATGCGGGCGATAAGGGCTACTTCTACCGAGAACGCGCCTGCGAGGCCGGCTGCGACGAGAAAGACGAGCTGCACGCCTCCCGCAATGCCGATGCACGCCGACAGCTCAGAGGCTCGTCCGATAGCACCTGTGATGGGATACCCGATCACAGCGATCGGGTATGAGAAGGGGAGGACGAGCACCGCGTAGCTGAGGATATAGGAGCCAGCGACGTATTCCTCGCCTCCCATTACGAGTACGATCCAGCTGGCGGCAAAGTGGCAGGCCGCGGCGATGGCGATGGCGATGGGGGTTCCGACGATCAGTAGCTTTCTTACCAGCGAGATGTCGCGGCGTTTGACCATATGCGGGAAGAGGCTTCTCGTCACGGGCTGCCATAAGGCTTGTACTCCCTGGATGACCGTCGTCGCGATGGTCCAGCAAGAGATAACGAGTGCATCGGTTTGGAAAACACCCATCAGCACTGTTACCGTACTCGACATAAGGGCTGATGCGGCAAGGGAGATGAAGAAAGGCGTCGAGCCTGCGATGATCTTCCTCGTTTTGCTCACAGAGATCCGCCCGATTCCAATACGGTAGTTTCCTTTAAGATACGCTACCGTCCAGGCCAGGGCGACGACGGAGGCCATCCCCTCGAAGGCGGCTATCAAATTGAGCTGGCTCGGCTTCTTCACAAAGAGGAAGATGAGGATGACGGCAATTACCTGAGTGATGGAGAATCGAACGGCGATTGCCTTCATGTTCTCAAGTCCCTGGAGGACAAAGTCGGGCAGAAGCGACTTTGCGGCGATGGCTCCAAAAGACAAGGCGACAAAAGCCAGATTGTCACCGAGGATGGGGATGAAGGCAGCGGAAGCAAGCGTGATGGCAGCTCCGAGGAGGGCTAGCAGCAGCTTGGCGATGAACACATCGGTGCTAATGGACGACATGGCTTGAGGATCGTGGGCGTTTTCCGCGATCAGCTTGGTGCCATATTGCGCGAATCCAAAATCTATCAAAGTTTGGATGAACACCATATACGATACGACGTAGGCTCTTACGGCATAGGCGTCTGGCTCAAGCACGCGAGCGAGATAGGGCAATGTTACTAGGGGAAAAAGGAATTTTACCGCTTGCATGATCATAAGCGCCGCAGTATTGCCTAGGAAAGTTCGACGTCCTGCCTGCAGTGAAGAGGGCGGAGTGCTGTCGTGTCGCGCGCTCATGAGATGCTATCGCTCTCGGCGATGCGACGAGTCGCACTGACGCTTTGCCGGCTCTTCGCGTTGCCCTTCTGCTTCCCGAACATTTTGCGTTGCGGTATTTTGTGGGGGTCGCCCTCTCGAAGAGATGAACTAACAGCCCAGATGAGGGGAAGATAGGTAAAGACGAGATCGATAAGAAGGCTAGCCAAATCATAGCGAGGGAGCAAGAGCACGGTATAGACGAATACTGCATACACGATGCATCCCATGGCGTCGTCCGATTGACGTCCACGTATCTGAATGCGCGCGCAGAGCACGCCGAATATCGCATATCCGATGATGACGACAGCTAGCCCTCCGATAAGGAAAAGTTCTGCCGCCATTGAGCCGGCGTATCCGGTTCCGGCGGTGAAATTGTCCGGATAGAAATGAGAAGTGTACCACTCGGGAAAGGCGAGAGGTTTACTGCCTCCAAGAAGCGAGCGCGGGATGAGGCAGGTGGCGACGCCAGTCAACACCGAGGGGTCGTATCCGGAGGTGCGCACATACCGAAAGACATCGTCTAGGGTGCGCGAGATGAACTTTCCCTCTGTTTGCTCGAGAGAGAGCCACTCGGGGGTGAAGTTCGCGATGGCGTATGTGATCGACGATTCCAGGCCATGGACGTCGTAATATCCGCGTATTTTTCCGAACACCATGAACCCCAGAACGAGAAACGCTCCTCCCGCGTAGACGAGGATCTTGGCAGGCGATTTGAGCCTCGGCCCCCAGATGGCGCCGAGGGCAATGAGGAGAAAGAGAATTTGACGGCGCTTCATCAACAGGAAGAAGTACGTAAAACAGAACAGGATGAGGCTGAGACGGCTAGCCCACTTCAGGCTCTTGCCGCCGAATCCTCGAGTTATGAGAAATTCGTTAAGGATGATACTGAGGGGCCAGAAAATAAAGAATGCAGTGACATAGCCCGACCCTTGATTGGCTCCGTAAGATGCTGAATAGCTTGTTAAGGGATGCGTTGTGTAGTGCACCACGTGAGCCGCGACGCCAATAAGGAAAAAGCAGAAGGCGATGTTCTTGATGCGATTGGCACTTTGGGCGTTGAGTGGCCGGTGCTGCTCGGGACGCTCGATTCGGTTGGGTGACGTGACGGAGCCGAGAAGATAACCAAGTGTCAGGGCCGCAATGGCTGCAGCCAGCAGAGGGAGGCATTGCTCGTAGGTTCCATTGAGCACGTTGATATAGTAAACAGTATGCGAGATCAGTGCAAGGATAAGCAAGCTGGGATAAAGGCACTTCTGACGTATGGGCGCAATCGAGGTCAACAAATCACATCCTGTTGGCCTTGGGCGGTGTTACGGGGCTGCGATGCGAGGCTACCGCAAGAACGATGGGCTTAGCTGCGGGATTCGGATGAATATGCCTCACGCGTGCCTCCTCCTCATCTTCTCCGTGTGCTCTGAGCGCCATGGGCGCATAACTCAATTGTAGGGGAAAGAATCCTCGTTTTGTCGTGTATGTTGAGAAATACAAATCATCCTACTGATCAGCGTGTGCTGTTATACTAGCATATCGTCTGAGGTATCCGCCTGATCCGGGTGGGGCAGAGAGGCCCGCAGTGCTCGGGTGGGATTTGACGAGGAGAACACGTTGACGTTTTACGAACTGTGCGGAATGGTGCGTCACTGCTGGCGTATCGCCCTTGCTATTGTGCTGGCCTGCACACTTGGGATGGGCCTTTATTCCCTAAAGGGGAGTGCGCCTGTGTACAAGGCGACGGCCACGGTGGTTGCCACGGATCCGTCGGGAAAGGTGACAACCACCCAGCTGATGGCCACCGTGGAAGCTATAGGTATTACCGTCGAGCGTGAGACCTCGGGCGACGGCGTGACTATTACGGGCGCGGCTGCTACCCCTACGACGAGCCAGTGCTATATTCTCACTGCTGTATCGGGCGATGCAAAGGAGAGTATTACCGCCGCAAATACCGCCGCCCATCGGATAGCCGACGAGGCCAAGGGCGTTTATGTGGAGCTGGCGGCCGACGGTGAAGAGCGGCTCCATGCCTATGCGGACAACCTCCAGCTGTTTGAGGAGCTGGGCAATGATCGCATCGATGCCATCAACAGCGTGGTGGCACCAAATACCTATGCATTTTGCGAGTTCAATGTCGAGGAAGCTCAGGAGGCGTCCTCCCAGGGGTCGTCCCTTGTCAAGTTTCTTATTCTAGGGCTCGTCGTTGGTCTTCTGCTGAGCCTTTGCGGTATTGCCCTTTACGGCTTTGTCAAAAGACCGATCAAGGGTCGTCGCGATATCGAGGCCGTGTGCGATCTGCCTGTTTTAGGCGGCAAGAGGGAGAACTCCGAGGTCTTGTGGGCGAATGTCCAATTTGCTGCTGGATCGGAGCCGCGTTCGATTTGCGTATTGTCCGCAGGCAACGAGAACGTGCGGGCGGTATCGGAGGGTCTTGTCCGGGCTGTGCGCGCGACAGGCCGGAACGCTTCTGTCGAGGTTCCCGACGGTATCCACAATGCGGAGACGGGGCCATGCGGCGCTCAGCAAGACGCAATCGTGGTCTACCCCTGCGGCTCTGTTACTGCCAGCGCAGAGGCCTTGTGGTGCGCCCGCCAATCGGATGCGACGGTGGTGTGTGTACGCCAATGGAGCGATGCTCTCGAACGTTTCGCTGAGGTGCTTGATGAACTACGATTGGCCGGCTCTAAGGTGGTCGGTATCATTTACTTCGGCAATTAGCGACGCCCGCCGCGAGGTTTCCTATGAGAATACTCTACGTGACGCAGCTTTACGAACCCGAAAACGTCGCGGGGGCTTTCCGCGCATCTGATCATGCTCGAGCTTGGTGCGCGCGAGGTCATGAGGTGACCGTGCTGACGGGCTGGCCGCATTATCCCAAGGGCGAGGTTTTCGAGGGCTACGAGGTGGATGCCCTGGGCGAGGAGTGGTGCGGCCCTGTGCGCGTCTTGCGTAGCCGTGTCGTGGCCCGCCCTCTTACCAGTTTTGTGAGGCGTATCCAGAACGGCTTGGGGTTCTTGTGGTTTGGGGCCTTGAACGCTGTTTTTCGGAAAAGGGACTTCAAGGGCCCCTTTGATGTGGTCTTTGGCACGTCGGGCACGGTCTTCGCAGGGTGGCTCGGGTTTATCTGCGCTCGCCGCTTTAAGCTCCCTTTTGTTGTCGAATTTCGCGATCTCACTTTCGAGCAGATGGTGGCGACGGGCTCACGTCGAGAGGGGCTAGGCGTACGGCTTATGAAAGCTGCTGAATTGAGCCTGGCAAAGAGAGGGGATCGGATTGTCGTTTTGACTGAGGGTTTTCGCGACATTTTGGCGCGTGAGGGCATTCCCTTGTCAAAAATTTCCGTTGTGCCTAACGGTGCGGATCCTTGCCCAGTGACGAGGGCGGTCTCGCCGGATGTTTTGAGCTTCGGCTATTTCGGGACGCTTGGTCTGTCCCAGGATATCCCCGGTACCATCGAATGTGCTGCGCGGGCTGCTTGCGTTGCCGGTCGGGAGCCCCGGTATCTCATCATCGGCGAGGGAGCTGCGCGCGGCGATATTGAGGAGACGATCGGAACGAATCGCTATCCTTTCTGCGAGCTCCTTCACGGCATGAGCAAGGACGACCTCGAGAAGCATTACGCTACATGCGATATGACCGTCGTGAGCCTCCGGAAGGCCGAGGAGTTTGCTTCGACTATTCCTTCGAAGGTGTTTCAGTCTCTCGCCCGAGGCATCCCCGTGTTGTTCCTAGGTCCCGAGGGGGAGTGCAGTCGGCTGGTGAGTGAAAATAGAGTGGGCGTGACTCTGACGGGCACCCCGGACGAGAATGATCAGATTTTGAGCGAGTTCTTCGGATCTCCAGATTGGGAAGCGGAGCTTACCGCCATGGGGGAGCGGGCTCTCGCATTGATGGATGAGCGCTATTCCCGCCGTGTGCTTGCCGATCGGGTGGTCGATGTTCTTAGCGATGCGGCCGGTGTCGATCCTGATGGGCGCGGTGTGTCATGAGTCTCTTGTCGAAAGGAAAGCTGTATCTGCGCACTGTCTCCCATCTCAAGCCGAGCCAAGTTGTCTATCGTCTTTGGCGTAGGTTGGGCGGCACCACTCCCCTGCGCCGAGGCCATCGCGTCAAGGGCGATCCGTCCTGTGCCGACATTGGCCGCATTCCGCTGCTGCAAGAGCTCGATTTCGACACGGTCTTTCTGAAGCGCTTTTCGCCTGACGATATCGTTCGAGGTCGTATTGAGCTTTTGAACTGCGGGGTCAGCATCGACTGGGGGAAGCCGTGGCTTTGCGAGGAAATGAGCGCTCTTTGGAAATTCAACTTGCATTACTGCGAGTTCGTCCTTCCGCTGGCAAAGGCTGCGTGTGGCGCAGGGAGTGATAAATACGTCGAGGGCGGCAAGGACATCATCTCGTCGTGGATCTCTGTTCATCCTCGCTCGGCGGGGGGAGCGCCTTGGGATCCCTACGTCATCTCCATGCGGGTGGCAAACTGGCTGGCCTTCTATGGCGAGGCGCGCGACGCCATCGACGGGGACGAGCCGTTTCTGCGGAAATTCAACGACTCCCTGTACGAGCAGTATTGCCATCTGTCCGTCCATCTCGAAAAGGACATTTTGGCGAATCACTACTTGGAGAATCTCAAGGCTATGATATTGCTTGCCGCCTACTTCGATGACGCTGAGACGCTCCACCTCACCGTATCTCGTTTTGTTGAGCAAATTGGCGAGCAGATCCTTTCGGATGGCATGCACTTCGAGCTGTCTCCCATGTACCAGAAGATCATGCTGGAATGTCTCATGCGGGTCGCGGGCGTTGTCCGCGCCTGCGATTCCGAAGCCTATGCCAAGCTGCATTGTTCGTTGAAATCCATGGTCGACTGCCTGTACTCGTTGGAAAGGGGAATTGAGAGAACCCCCCTTTTCAATGATTCCGGCGACAATGTATCGAAGAGCGCCGTATCCCTCTTGCGATGCGCGGAGCGCCATTTCGGGGTAGAGCCCTCGTTTACAGCCGAGCTTTCCGAGAGTGGCTACTGTATCTTCGAACGTTCTATGGGTAATGCCCAGGTTAAGGCCATCATCGATGTGGGCGCTCCCGGACCTGCCTACGCGCTCGGCCACGCCCATTGCGACATGCTGTCTTTCGAATTGTTCTACAACGGCCGCCCTTGGGTGGTGAACTGCGGGACATTTGCCTACCAAGACCCCTCCCGTCTTCGCTACAAGAATACCGATGCGCACAACGCCCCGCGTTTCGAGGACTGCGAGCAATCTGAGTGCTGGGCATCGTTTCGCATGGCCCGCATGGCCAGCATGACGGGCTGGTCGCGGACGGAGAACGAACTTGAAGCGACTATGGTCGACCATCGGGGGAGGCCTATTACGCGACGTATCGAGTTTTTCCCCGAAGGAGTGCTTGTGAGGGACTCGACCTCCGAGAAGAACATCCCCCTTGTTTCGACGGTGCACGTGGCTGAGCCCTTTGCGTTCGCGGAAGGTGTCGATTCTGCCGAGTCGCGTTATGCCCCGGAGTTTGGTGGCGCTCGAACTTGCCACCAGCACCAGGTTCGGGGTGTGGGCCTAGTCGAGTATTTCCTGCCGGTTCCCGAGGAATGTTTCGGATAGAAGGAATTCCATGAGCTTGACTAACGTTTACTTCAAAGCGCCTGTTTGGCTTCAAAACGTGGCGTGTGCTTCGATCTCCGTCCTCAATTATCGCGAGCGGTATGGGGGAGATTTCCCTGATGTCATGGCGGAGTATCGCGAGAGAAGAGAATGGTCGGCTGATCGTTTGGCCGATTATCGCGACCACCGCTTGAGAAAGATGGTCGACCATTGCTATCGAACGGTTCCCTATTACACGAGGCTCTTCAACGATCTTGGTGTCGCCCCATCGGAGATAAAGACCATCGACGACCTTCGGCTCCTCCCCGTTCTTTCCAAGGATGACGTGCGAGCCTGTCCCGACGATTTCCTGTCGAGTGATTACAGGGGAAAGAGGCTGATCCATCGTCATACGAGCGGAACGACCGGCAGCTCTTTTCAGTTCGTCATGGATCCATCGGCTTATCGCGAACAATGGGCGGTGGTTTGGCGATATTGGGAGGGCTTGGGTATAGAGTTCGGAAAGCCCCACGCTATGTTTGGCACGCGCCGCATTGTGGCACCCAGTCAGACAAGACCCCCGTTCTGGCGGTCAAAGGCCGCCCTAGGCGAGGTCTACTTTAGTGCATTTCACGAATCGGACGATCTGATTGCCCATTATTTTGATGAGATCGAGACACGTCATTTGGAGTGGATTCACGGCTACCCATCGTTGGTCACGCCCCTTGCATCGTATATGGTGGAAAATGGGAAGCATCTCTCGCGGCCGCTGCGGCATTTGACATTGGCTGCGGAGAGCTTACTCCCGCATCAGAAAAGCCTCATGGTCGAGGCGTTTGGAGTTGAGCCGCGAATGCACTATGCGTCGAGTGAGGGCGTTGCCAATGCTTCCCAGAACACAGTGGGCGATCGATATTACATTGATGAAGACTATGCTGTAATGGAGGTCGTCCCCGTTGACGGTAGCGATGAATGCATCATCGTAGGAACATCGCTGACAAATTACGCAATGCCGCTTTTGCGATGGCGCATGCAGGATGTCGCGCAGGAGGCAATCGACGAGCGCGGCTATCGATACCTAACGAAAGTGGAAGGCCGCGTCGAGGACTACCTGCTGCTTCCGTCGGGGAGAAAGATCGGCAAGCTCGACCATGTGTTCAAGGACACTCGTCATTTCAGGGAGGCTCAGATACACCAGCTGCCCGATTATTCGGTCGAACTCATTGTTGTCGCTACTGGGGGAGATTCGGCGGCCGATGAAAAGGTCGCCCGGCGGGAGCTGCAAGAAAGCGGTTGCGACGTGCCGATCAGCTTCCGCTATGTGGATTGTATTCCCAAGACGAAGGCAGGCAAGTTGAAGTTCGTCGTGTCCGAGGTTACCGAGGGGCGCTCGGGGGTGCGACCGTCATGACCGTTTACTATCTAGGGCAGTTCCCGCCCCCCTATGGCGGGGTGACGGTGAAGAACGCCCTGCTGTGCGAAGAGCTTTCAAAACATGTCGCCATCGAGGTTCTGAGTTTCCGAGAGACGAGCTTGGTTCATATACTGAGAAAGGTTCTCTTGTCTCGAGCGGAAGACGTTTTCGTCGTTGGATTTGGCAACAAGGATCTCCGGAGACGTTTTGTCAAGGTGCTGGGAACGGTGCGTCCTGCGGTTCTGGGTCGCATGCTTCTTATTGGCATGGGCGGTCGTCTCGGTCATGAGCTGGAGGAAGACGCATTCTATGCTCGTTGCTGCGCGCGGATGCGCGCGGTGTGTCTAGAAACGGAAGGCATGGTGGCTGCGGCGCATCGCGCGGCGGTGCGCAACGCTGTCGTCCTGCGCAACTGTCGCCCGAGACCGGAGTCTTGTAGCTGTGCTGTTTCGCGAGAGCGCTCTGAGCCTCTTCGCGCCGTGTTCCTCTCTCGCGTCAGTACGGAAAAAGGCGCGGATATCGTTCTGGAAACGGCTCGTCTTGTGCCTGGGGTGGAGTTCGATATATACGGTCCAGTGGACGATGCATACGCCGAATCGTTCAAGACACAAATGGAATCGCTTTCTAACGTCCGGTACTGCGGTGTTTTTGACAATGCGACTGGTGACATTATCTGCGAGCTGGCGCAATATGATGTACACCTTTTTCCATCACGATGGCCTTATGAGGGCGTGCCGGGGGTTTTGGTCGAAACGAAGATGGCGGCTGTTCCGAGCATTGTCAGCGATGCCTGCTACAACGCAGAGATTGTCGTCGATGGGCTGTCAGGGATCTTGGTTTCGGAGGATTGCACTGAAGCTTGGGCTCGCGAGCTGAGGGCGTTAGACGATGACAGGCCGAAGCTCGATCGGCTCAAGCGCGGCGCATACGAGTCTGCGGAGGAGTACTACACGGATGCTTGCATAGGAGTTCTTTTAGAAGTTTTAAACGGAGGGAGCGTAAGCTGATATGAGCAGCTTCATGAATGCGGTGAACAAGTATCGGAGGGCCCATTGGCTCGAGCAGCACCATTTGAAGCCTCTGGCCCGTTTGTATGAGATGTGGATCTATCTGATTCACAACTGCTTTATCCCTGCCTCATGTGAAATAGGATCGGGCACTACATTTGGCTATAAGGGCATCGGTGTTGTTCTGCATAAACGCGTGAAGATCGGCGCCAATTGCATGATTTCCCAGAACGTGACCATCGGAGGGCGGAGCGGTCATTGCGAGGTACCTGTTATCGGAGACAACTGCTCGATAGGTGCTGGCGCGAAGGTTCTCGGGCCCATTGTGATAGGGAACGACGTGACCATTGGGGCAAATGCCGTGATGTTGAAAGATGCTCCCGATGGGACGGTTTGGGCCGGCGTTCCAGCTCGCGAGATCGTGCGCAAGCCGGAAGGGGAGGGTGCCTCTGCACAGTAGCGGCACCCTCCGCGGTTGCTGTTCAGTCGAGTTGACGTGTTAGGTCGACTCTCGAAGGATTGAGGCGATGCGTTCCGATGCATGGCCGTCGCCATAGGGATTCGAAGCGTGAGCCATGGCCTCATAGACGCTCTCATTGTCGAGGAGTTCGGTGAAGGAACGGTAGATTGATTCCTCTTGGGTGCCGACGAGCTTGAGTGTGCCAGCTTCGACGCCTTCCGGACGTTCGGTGGTGTCGCGCATAACAAGAACCGGCTTGCCGAGTCCCGGCGCCTCCTCCTGAATGCCGCCGGAATCTGTCAGGACAGCATGGCTGGCGGCGAGGAAATTGTGGAAATCGAGCACGGATAGCGGCTCGATGATGCGAAGGCGATCAAAACCGTCGAGTTCGGCATGAGCCGCTGAACGCACGAGCGGGTTCATATGTATAGGATATATGGCTTTTGTGTCCGGATGCTCTTCCATGACGCGGCGTATTGCCCGAAAGAGGCGATGCATGGGTGCTCCGAGATTTTCACGACGGTGGGCAGTTATGAGCACGAGCCTGCTTCCCTGAGCCCATGCGAGATCGGGGTGCGTGTAGCCGTCATGCACTGTTGTGCGCAGCGCATCGATGCCTGTATTGCCCGTGACATAGATGTGCTCGGCGGCCTTCCCCTCAGCGAGGAGGTTTTGGCGGGCCTGCTCCGTGGGTGCGAAGTAGTACTTCGAGATAATATCAACGGCTTGGCGGTTGAACTCTTCAGGCCACGGCGAGTAGAGGTCGCGGGTGCGTAGGCCCGCCTCTACGTGGCCGACGGGTATTTGGAGGTAGAAGCATGCGAGCGCGGCAGCGAAAGAGGTGGTCGTATCTCCATGAACGAGGACGATATCTGGATGGCTCGTCTCGAGGGCTTCTTTGATATTGAGCAGGACGTGGCATGTTATGTCGAAGAGCGTCTGCCCGGGCTCCATGACCGCCAAATCGTAATCGGGTGTAACAGAAAACGCCTCAAGAACTTGATCGAGCATCTGCCGATGTTGCCCCGTTACGCATACGAGTGTCTCGAAATCGTCAGGCTGCTCCCGAAGCTCGCGCACCAGCGGACACATCTTGATTGCTTCCGGCCTTGTGCCGAAGACGAGCATGACGCGCTTGCGACGTTCTGCCATGGAATCCGCCTACAGCTTGTAGATGTTGTCGCCCGTGCCGCATACGTTGCGAGTATCAAGCACTACAACATCTCCGAGGGCGGAGGGGTTGTCCTTCAACTCGGAGTGTCCGACCATCACGATGACCATTTCGAGATCCTCGAGAAATTCCTTCATGGTATGTACCTGGCCCGGCACGATATCCCGCTCTACCCATGGATCGTATACCTTGCAGGCGCCTCCGGCCAGATGACGCTCCATGGACTCGATCATCTGCAAGGTGGGCGATTCACGTACGTCGTCGACGTCCTCCTTGTAGGTCAGGCCATAAATGCCCACCTTTGAGGAGGATCTAATACCGCGTTCCTCCATGATGTCGTGGGCGCGTTCCAGCACGAAGTCGGGCATGGAATCGTTGATTTTTCGGGCTGCTAAGATGATGTTGGCCAGACCTGGATAGTCGCCTACAAGAAACCAGGGGTCAACGCTGATGCAGTGACCTCCTACCCCGGGTCCGGGAGAGAGGATGCTAACGCGGGGATGTTTGTTAGCGATGCGGATAATCTCGTAGACGTCCATTTCGTCAGAACGGCAGATCTTAGCTAGCTCGTTCGCGAAAGCGATGTTGATGTCGCGGAATGTGTTCTCGACTACCTTCGTCATTTCTGCCGTGCAGATGTCGGTGACTTCGATATCGCCTTCGCAAAATGAGGTGTAGATGTTCTTAACGGTCTCGCCGATAGCGGGATCGTCTGCTCCGATTGTGCGATTGTTGTGTAGGAGCTCGTTGACCATGTTGCCGGGAATGATACGTTCAGGAGCATGAACCAAATGAACGTCCTTGCCGATCTCCAGTCCTCGCGCCACTACGGCAGGACGAACGAACTTATCCATTGTGCCAGGGGATACGGTTGATTCGATGACGAGAATAGCACCCTTGGGGCATACGTCGAGCGTTGCTTCGATCGCTGCTACTACGTAGGAGGGATCGATCTTCTTGGAGTCCTTATCGTAGGGAGTGGGCACTGAGATGATGTACATGTCGGCGGCTTCATAGTCGGTTGTAAACGTAATGCCCTTTTCCTGGGCGACCGCGAACAAGTCGTCGAGCCCATTTTCGCTGAACGTGGTCTTGCCGGCATTGAGTGTCGCAACGAGTTCTTCGTTGTAGTCAGTGCCAATTACCTTTACATCATGGCTCGCCAGCATGAGTGCCGTGGGCAATCCGATGTAGCCCAGTCCGATTACGTTTACCTTCATACTGTCTCCTGTGCCTTTCTCTGATTGACGGTTGGAGTGGATGCCGACTGCTCTCTAGATTTGACCGATTGACTATGCGAGATCGCGTATTGGCCGTGCTCCATTTTGCTGAAGCTAAGAATGAACGCACTTTTCTATTATACGACGACGTGCTAGTACGGAGTTGAGGATGTCGTATCTCTAATAATGGGGCAGCCCCTATCTGTTTGATTGGTCTTGACCGATGCAACTGAATCCTCAATCGATTCATCGAAAGTACCTACGTGGTAGTCGAAACCGCAGTCACTGGCATCTAGTTCGTAATAAGCATCGCCGAACATTTTTCTGAACACTTGATTATGGGAAGCGAGAAACGTGGCTGGTTTAGCCCAAAAATTGCTCATGCGTACTCTGTGACCTAGATGCTTCCCGATGCTGGAAAGCATGTCTGCGGTGCATACATGCTTTCTGTTCTGAGGCAAAAAAAAGTCCTCCGCGCTGTTCGTCGATAAGAAGGCGCATAAGTTCTGCGAGGCTTTGCGAATAAAGCATTGAGCGGCGATTGCGGACGTTCGGGAAGCAGGGAGTTGTGGTCGCAAGCTTGACGAGGCGAGGAAAGTTTCGCTGAGTGCAATATGGCCCATAGACAAGAGGGGGTCTCAAGATGGCTATAGAGAACTGATCGTCTGCCAGCGGTTTAATAGCTTTCTCGGCGGCAAGCTTGCTCTTTCCGTATGCAGTGGTGGGAGAGGGAAGGGTGTCCTTTTCTACGACAACACTGCCGTTAGTGTCGGATGCGTATACATGAAAGGAGCTGAGGAAGATCAGGTGGCCAACGCTGTCCGCTTTCGCTTTGGTGGCCACGTCGTAGGTAAGTGAGACGTTGACGTCTCTCATCGTTTCCGCCGTTCCTTCTCCATCGTGAGAGATGGCTGCGGCATGGACGATAGAATCGTACTTTTCCCAAGAATCGTTTTTCCAGGCGGCATCGCGAAGTGACACTCTTGTTACTTCATATTCATCGTTAAACGCGGCAAGCCGTCGCTCCAGCTCGTTGCCGATCCAGCTAGTTTTACCGGTTATGAGGATGCGCTTCATTGAATAGTTCCTTCTGGATTCTTCAATCGCTGTTGGCTCATGGCAAGACCGTCTTCGTCGTAGCCTATGAAATGGGAGTCAGTTCCGATGTAGTTGCCGGTTTGTCCCCGACCGAGTACCATGCGGACAAGGCGCAACGCTTGTTTAACATCGACGATAAAACTAACGTTCTCGACATATAGGATGTCGTTCTCGAAACGGGCGTGGCAAAAATCGTACTGTTCGCATAGGGCATTGTTGAGAAACGGGCACTCTAAACCAGGGCGAACTGCGTAGCGCATTTTGTGGCGTTCGGTCATACGTGGCGTAAACTCAACAGGAAGGGGCCGGGGTCCGATGAGGGACATATCGCCCTTGAATACGCTCCAGAAATTGAGCAGCTCATCGAGGGAGTGCTGACGCACGAAGCGACCGAGGTTGGTCGTTCGCTCTTCGGGAGGGAGTAGCTCGCCGTTCTCGTCGCGCTCGTTGGTCATGTTGCGAAATTTCACGAGATCAAAGGGCTTAAGGTTTTTTCCCGATCGTTGCTGGTGAAAAAAAAGGGGGGAGCCTACGTCGTGGAAAGTGAGTGCGCCGAGCACTACGTTGATAGGGAGGGTAATAAGAAGGGCGACACCAGATAGCGCGATATCCAAGATGCGCTTCATGTAGCGTACGTATATCCCATTTGCGGGGGAGACGGGGCGGCGATGGCGTTCGCGTGTGCAAGATTGCGTTCTTGAAGAATTCGCGCCGCGTCGGCAACTTCCCCGCGAATCCACTCATCATTCGATGATTCGGTTGAGGTGTGTGGGCTTGCATCGCGAGAGCTGTTCGCACGTTCAGGTTTCGTCTGTAGTTGTCTCTTCATAGATCTAGCGTTGTTCTCCCGAAGTGAAAATATTTGCGGACAAACGCGCTGATTTAAATCGCGAGCATGCCACTCAGTTCGTTTGACTTATATAGTAGCGTAAACCGAGGTCATTTGCGCCCCTCGGTTTTGACTGTGAATCAACCAAAGGTTGCAATGGAGGGACTTGCTGGCTCGGAAACGAGGAAATGCTCTTGCGATAACTAGCGTATTTCGATAGACTGACATCATGCAAATAAGATCGCCTCTGCGGCTTTTGAAAGCTGCGTTAATGTCTGAAAGTGTGTCAGGAATCTGGGGGGAGACTTGTATGGTGGGCGCATTTGAGCAAATGCGGCGATTTGGCCTGATTGCGGTAATCGTGTTAGCGGTGCTTGTTGCATTGGTGGCACCTCCGAGCGCTTACGCCGAGGGATCGGGTGCTCTGGCCGACAACGATGTCATTACCGTTGAAGCCCAAGTGCGCGGGGTAAATTCCGAGGGATGGCGCGTGTTCGTGTCGTATGCGCGACCCGAGGCGGGCAAGCCGACAGATTTCACTATCACGGTTGAAGACGGTCCGAACGGAACGGGACCCTACCGATATCAGCAAGGCTTCATTTCGAAGGAGGGTGCGTATGTGTACGATCCTTCCTTCGGCACATTCGATCCTCCCCAAGATTCAAATGTGCTGAGTTACGAGTTTATCGGAGCAGGACGATACGAGTATCAGTTTCTGGTTCAGCCGACAGGCAAGCTAAACAAGCGTTTCTCGATCAGCGTCGATGTGGAGGGGGAGGGCTTCGTCGACGCGGACGAGAGGGCCCGCGAAATCATTGCCGAGTGTCTGCCGAACGGGAATCGGGACGATTATGAAACGGCCCTCGTGTTGCACGACTGGATCATCGACAACGTCAGCTATGACCGTACCTATCGCAACATGGGAGTCGATCGCGCTCTGGCCGGCATGGCGGTCACTTGCGAGGGGTATCATGCCGCCTACGTGAAGCTGCTTGAAACGGCGGGCATGAAAACAGGACGCATCACAGGTGGAGGCCATGTGTGGACGGCCGTCCAGATGGATGGCGAGTGGTATCACGTGGACACGACCCATGACGATGTGAAGGACGGTCTGTTGGATGCGACGGCGCCGGGTACCCTTTCGAAGGAGCAGCAGGCCCATCTGCTGTTCGGGCTAGACGACACCACTATGGCGCTCGCGAACCCTTCTTACGCGGGTTCCACGCCGGGGTATGAGGCCAATTCGCTGGAGAACAACTACTTCATCAGGACGGGCGACATCCTTGAGTGGTCTGATCCGGTAGCTGACCAGATATTGCAGAAGCTCAACCAGAAGGTGACGTCCTTCAAGGTGAAGGCAACCAATGCGGCGTGGCCCCAGCCCACCTACAAGAATCCCATCAACAACCTGGTGGCCTACGAACTGAATCGATGCGAGTGGAGCACCGACAACCAGACATCCGATGCAGTCGTGCGTGTTGATTACGCTGACGACTACTTCAACGTGGAGGCCTTCGCGGTGCTGTCGGGCGCGCCTTCGGTGGCGAGCGGGCTGACGTACAACGGTGATCCTCAGACGGGAGTTGCGGTGCCCGATACGGGAAAATACGTGGTATCGGGAGCGCCTCAGGCGACGAATGCCGGCACCTATACGGCGACGGTGGCGCCTGCTGCGGGCTACGCGTGGGACGAGACGGGCAATCGGGAGTCCCGCAGCTATCAGTGGAGCATAGAGCCTGCGCTCTTGTCATCGAGTGCGATAACGGTGGTCGTTGCGCAGCCCTCCTGCGAGTACACCGGAGAAGCGCAACGCCCGCAGGTTTCCGTGAAGCACAGCGGCCGGCTGCTAAAGGAAGGGGAGGGCTATACGATCTCCTATGGAAACAACGTTGGCATTGGCCGGGCGACGGCAACGGTTCGGGGGACGGGGAAGAACTATACCGGCACACGAACGGTCTCCTTCAATATTGTGGCTCCTAAGAATAAGTGGCTGACCATCAGCGGTAAGAAGTATTACTACGGAGTTGACGGCCAGCCGGTGAAGTGGAGCCAGAAGATAGGTGGCTTCTGGTACTACTTCAACGGCTCCGGCGTCATGCAGACGGGATGGATCACCTGGAGGGACGGCACCAAAAGCTTCTTCGACTGGGACGGGCGCGCCCTAACCGGCTGGCGCAGCTTCAGCGGGGTGAAGTACTACTTCGACCCGGCCACGGGCATATCCAAGCGCTGGAGCCAGAAGATCGACGGCAAGTGGTACTACTTCGACTCCTCCTCCCGCATGGTCAAGGGCTGGGTCACCTGGAAGGACGGCACCAGGAGCTACTTCCACCCCGACTCCTCGGGGCACGCCGCTGCCCTCACGGGCTGGCGCAGCTTCAACGGCGTGAAGTACTACTTCGACCCCGCCACGGGCATATCCAGGCGCTGGAGCCAGAAGATCGATGGACATTGGTATTATTTCAACACCGACAGCGTCATGCAAAAAAACCGTTGGATCACCTGGCAGGACGGCCGCAAGAGCTACTTCAACTGGGACGGCCGCGCCCTAACCGGCTGGCGTAGCTTCAACGGCATAAAGTACTACCTCGATCCCGTGACGGGCATGACCTCGAGGTAAGAGATCATGTGCGGTAGTTTCAAGGCTTTTTATTAGATGAGCGTCAGCATCCATGTCGCCAACGGTATTCGATTGAACAGGTTAGAGAGATTAGGAGGATATTGGTGGGTAGTTTTAAATTAGTGGAATTAGATGAATTTTCGTACAATACGCCGCAGGAAATGTACGCGGATAGGAAGAATCGCTCCATTCAATCCTTGTTCGATCATCAATCGAAGATGATAGACCTGTACATGAGAGAATTCGAGACGCGCGATGTGTCCCTAGAATTGCCGCCGGGAAGTGGAAAAACTTTGGTAGGTCTGTTAATAGGTGAATTTCGCAGACTTAAAAATAGGGAAAAAGTTGTTTATTGTTGCTTGAACAAGCAGCTAGTGAATCAGGTTTGCACGCAATCAAAGATGCAGTATGGCATAGATGCTAGACCGTTTATAGGTAGCAAGAAAGATTTTGATCCTAAGGATGCTGCCGATTTCAATTCTGCAAATTGTATCGCGGTTACGACATATAGTGCATTGTTCAACTCTAACCCCTATTTCGTTGATGCGGATTTCATAGTGTTCGATGATGCGCATTCTGCGGAGAGCTTCGTCGCTTCGCCGTGGTCAGTGGAGGTTGATTCCGCCGTACGCCCAAAACTGTTTGAAGCTGTTGTCACGGCCTTGCGGCCCCTCATGACTGTTGAAGAGTATGAGCGTGCTTTGACAGGAGGGGGCGCGGCATCGCCGTCGTCTTGGATTAGCTTAGTGCCTCTTGTGAGTGCTGATAACGAAATCTCAAGTATCTCAATGGCGTTTAATCGATATTTTATTCAAAATGGACAAGATGATTTGCGTTTTAGCTGGAATATGGTCAAGGATCATCTTCGTGGGTGCCAAATATTCGTTTCAAGTAATTCTCTACTGATTCGTCCCGTGATTCCTCCTACGCAGCTGTTTGCTCCTTTTGCCGATGCCCGTCAAAGACTTTACATGTCTGGAACTCTTAGCGAACGAGGCGAATTGGAGAGGTCTTTCGGCGTCCGGGGTATAACCGCGCTACCTATGCTTGATCAATGGAGGGGGCGAACGACTGGACGTCGATTGCTGATGTTTCCGACGATCGCAGCAGACGATGTGCCGCTCGATCGGATTGTATCCAGGATATTGGATCAGGACGAGCGAAGTCTTCTCATGGTGTCTAGTAATGCCATGGCCGAGCAGTATTCGGATCTCGCAAAGGTCGCAGGAAAAACGGTGTTCACGGCAGCTGAACTCGAGAATGATAAGAAGCCATTTATCAGTAAGAAAGATGCGGTCGCGATTTTAGCAAATAGGTTGGATGGCTTGGATTTTCCGGGAGGTGAATGTCGATCGGAGATCATTGTGCAATTACCGCAAGGAACCAGTATGCACGAGAGATTTTTGGTTGAGTCAGCCAATGCCGACGAAGTGTATTCTGAGCGTATGCGTAATCGCATCACCCAGGCACTGGGGCGTTGCACGCGTAGCCAGACGGATTATGCGGTAATTTTCGTGCTTGACGAGAGGGTAGTGCGGTTGTTGCAATCTCCGAAAGAGCAGAAATTGTTCAACGATGAGCTGCGTGCGGAGATTCAGTTTGGCCTGCGGAATGCAACTGGTAATGACACGTTGGATGATTATTTGGAATTGGTGGATGTGTTTTTGAACCACCGCGATGAATGGGAAATTGCAGAGCGAAACATCGTAGGACTGAGAAAGCAATTAACTGCAGCGGGTGAGCATGAGGGCATGGCTGCTCGCAAACTTAGGGATATTGTTGAGCTCGAAGTTTCGTGCGCTCTTAACCTCTGGAACAGCCAGCTTGGTGCTGCAATGACAGATGCCTTCGAAATAGTGAATAAGTTACGAGACTACGAGGGCCTTGAGGGCTATTTTGGCTATTGGAGCTATATTCTGTACCATGTTGCTCGAGCAGATGCTGAGTATGCGCGGGCCAACAATATTGACATTCGTATACTCATGGAAGACGCTATGCATTCGTCTCCCTACAACGCGTGGATCGTGCCTCGAGATGCAACTGCGAACGAAACTCAATTCGAAAACGCAACAATTTTAGGGCGAATGAAGAAGAAGCTTAGCCGTGAGTTATCGAGGAATGGGATATTTGCGGTGCAAGCATCTTTGGACGATCTTCTAGAGAGGATAGAGAACGCAGAAGAAGGAAACTTTGAGCAGCCTCACCAAGAGCTTGGAGAATGGCTTGGTTATGAGAGCTTGAACCCTAGTAGCTCGAGCGCTCCTGATCCAATTTGGGTGTTAGATGCATGCAGCTGCGTGGTGGCGGAGGACAAGATCTATTCCGCGTTCGACAAAACTATCCCATTGAGGCATGTGGATGAAGCAAAGAGACATGAAGGGTGGGTTAGAAGAAGCGATCAACTGCATTTGAATGTAGATGCCGAAGTAATTACAATTTTTTTGACGACAGCAACGAAAATAGATAAGGAAGCCGCGGTAAATGCTGAGGGTTTATGGTGTGTAGAGAGAGGTCAATTTGCAGAATGGGCCTCACGTGCGATTGGGGTTTTAAAACGTTACATCCGGCAAAACAAGAATCCGCGCGATGATCCGGATTTTGAAACAAACATGAGCAATATGCTTCGAGCCGCCAAAGTTGATTCGCAGTCTTTTCTTGATTTTATCAGGCATAAGAAGTTATCGAACTTGAAGAAGGATTGATGCGAAAAAAATGTCTTAGAACAAAAGAACGAAATGCAATTGGTAATAGCCGGCGACGACCATCTCGCATATATCGGCTAGCTATCGTATCCGCCTTCACATCTGCAATAATTTCGTAGATCGCGCGCCGAATGTCGTTGCACCGACATTCGGCGCGCGATCGGGCCGCTCAGCCACAGTGCGAAAGATTATTGAGGCTGTTGAATGCAGACCGATGTTGGGTTGTAGACTGGAATTATCGTCTGGCTTGTAGTGGGCGAGATAGCGTTGGCGTGAATCGTTAGGGTGGCGTGCGTGGAACGTCGTGTGGGCACTTTTCAACGGTACGCTTGGTAGTCTAGCGTTAGCTCCAGCCTCCGCAGGCCCAGAGCATTGCGACAACGCTGATTGTCCCCAGTGACCGCTCCGATGCTATATGATGAGATTTCGGAATGAAAGTAAGTGATATGCATTATGGTAATTACATGTAGCCAATGAGTCTCTACCGTTGACCAGAGTTGGTCGCTGCGGTGTAAGCCTCGACCAAGTCGCGTATGCTACTTCCCAGAAATGCAATTTGGGAACTGGATGTGCAGACGGGCTTTCGCTCGACGATCGCTCGATCGTTGTTGCCGACCTTGCCAATGATGAATCCGCTTCGTCTATAAAAAGCAAGTAAGCGAGAAAAATAACTCTCGTCTTCTGGATTAATCTCAGAGTGAGTCATCTTCACAAGGTTTCTATCAATTGAATTGATAATAAAGTGCATACAGAGAATTAAATCGGTGCCGACGCCCTTGTTTCGAAACTCATCGTATACATGGATTGTGAAATGGCTGATTGTGCTCCATACCCCCTCCTCAGTTTCTAATGTGAATCTGCATTCCCCCGACGAGCTCTCGTCATCAAGCGCTTTAATCACTACTTCAACTGTAGGAAGTTGTTTTAAGGAGATGTCGTGCAAAAAACCGTGGAGACTTTCCGTACGGTTTTTTGGATAAAATTTCACACAGTATTTTCGTGGAGCGAAGCAGTCTCCCGCTCTTGCGATTAAGCCGCCTTCATCGATGTCCGGATCGAAAAGCAATGCTTCGCAATTCATATGGCCTCGCTCGGCTTTATCCGCTGATCGTCTAGCGTTTTTACTTTTGTTGCGAAGGCGCACGCTTGTCTTCCTCTAATTCTGGAAGAAGCTGATGCTGCAGCCTTCGGATTCGGTTCCTAGGTTGTAGACTTGCATCTGGCCGTTGCGATAGTTCTCGATAAGGCGGCTGAGGGCGATGGTGTGGTCGCGGGTGATGTCCAGGTTGGGCTTCTTGCCGTCCTGGATGGTCTTCGCGAAAACGGAGATCTCGTCGCGGATGCCCTCGCCGTTCAGCTGATAGAAGTAGCGCTTATTGCTGGAGAAGTCCTCGAAGCGCACCTCGAAGTAATCGGTTTTCCACCAGGGAGAGGGCACGTACACATAGCCCTTGGTGCCTGCGATGACCAGCTCGCCTTCGGACTTTGCCCCGCTGCCCACCTCGATGGACGCGCAGGCGCCCGGATAGATGAAATCCACCTTCGTGTACACGTCGGTGCCGTCGGTGCGGCTCATGAGCGACGCCGCGCTGGCTGCCGTGTAGTCGGTGCCCAGCATCTCGAAGATGGGGAGGCAGGCGATGGGTCCCCAGCCGATGAGACTGCCTGCGGGGCTCGTGAAGGCCTGGCTTGTGCAGGTGGCCCGCACGGAGACCGGTGAGCCGATCATGCCGCTTTTGACGAGCAACGTCAGGCGCGAGAAGGCCAGCGCGTAGGCGGTTTTCACGGCCTCGTGGAACACCAGCCCGCGCTCGTCGGCCACGGCAAACAGCGCCTCCGCCTCGGAGGCGGCCAGCGCCACGGGCGATTCGCTCAGCACGTCTTTGCCGGCCTCCAACCCCGCCTTCGCCGTGGCGAAGCGGCGCTCGGGAGCGTTGGCGACGTACAGCGCGTCGCTTGCCTCGATGAGCTTCTCGAGCGATCCGAACAGCGCCGTCTTTCCCGCTAGGTCGAATTCGTCGCTGTCGGGGAACGCCCCCACTACATCGACACCGCTCACGTACTTGCACTCGTCGATGAACTTGGCGATGTCGCGCGAGGCGCCCACGATGCCCAGGGCGATGTGATGGCCGCCTTCGCGCAACTGGGTGCTGGAAATGCCCTCTGTGCGATCGAGGTACACTACCTCGCAGTACTCGTTCAGGTAATCGAAGTGCCCGCGCCAGTCAGACCCGATAGCGAAGATATCCACATCGTAGTTGCGGATATCATCGATTTTCTGGCCGTAGTATTCCTCGGGTATCACCTCATCGGCAATGCCGAGGGCCTTCACGGCCTCGATGCGGTCCATCAGCGATTGCTTCACATTAATCTTGCCGCGGTTTTTGTCGAAGTCCGAGGAAGTGACGCCCACGATCAGGTAGTCGCCCAACTCCTTCGCCCGGCGCAGCAGGTTTACGTGTCCGTGGTGCAGCAGGTCGAACGTGCCGTAGGTGATGACTTTCTTCACAGCTTGATCCTTCGCTTGGGGGGGTGCGGCTGGGCCGCAGGATGGGGCAGGGCCGATGCGGGGGCGCGCCGCTCGTCGGCGGTGCGCCCCCGGATGCCCAACTTAGGCAGCGTCCACTTCCAAAAGGGCGTCCACGAACTTCTCCATGGCGGCTTTCGAGCCGGTGGACACTCGCAGGAAGTCGGCGAGCATGCCGGACTTCCACGACTTCACTAGGATGTTCCGGGCCTCAAGGTCGGCCGCCACCTCCGGTGCGGGACGATGGGTGCGGATGAAGATGAAGTTCCCCTCGGAGGGGCGGGCCTCATAGCCCTGCTCCTGCAAAGTCTCGATGGTCCACGTGCGGCCCTCGCGCTCGGCAGCGATGAGCTCCTCGGCAATCTCGGGGTGATCGAGGATCTTCTCGCCGAACAGCAGCGCCAGAGCGTTCACATCGAAGGTGAGCTTGGCGTTTTCGACGTAATGAATGATGGTCGGGTTCGAGATGATAACGCCCAGGCGGCAAGCGGCCAGCGAGAACAGCTTCGAGAAGGTGCGCATGACGATGACGTTGTCGTAGGTCTGTGTCAAGTCGATGAACGTGTTGGGGTAGAAGTAATGGTAGGCCTCGTCGATGATGACCACGGCGTCCACGGCGCGGGCTGCCTCGATGGCTGCGATGACGTCCTCGCGGCTGAAGGCGTCGCCCACGGGGTTGTTCGGGTTCAGCAGCACGACGATGTCGGTGTTGGGGCCGATGGCGGCGATGAGGTTTTCCATGTTGAAGGACAGATCGTCGTTGTAGGCGACCGGCACATGGTTCAGTCCGAGGATATTGCAGTTCACCCAGTACATCTCGAAGGAGGGGGCCACGGTGACCACGTCGTGCCCTTGTCCGCAGAATGTCTGCAGCAGGTAGCGGATGGCCTGGTCGGTGCCGTTGGTGGCCGTAACGCAATCGCGGGGAACGCCCACATACTTCGCGTACTTCGTGAGGAAGCGGTCGGGCTCGGGGTAGATGGACAGGTACTCCGGCGTGATCTCGGCCTTGACCTCGTCCACGAACCAGGCGGGCAACCCTTCCGGGTTCTCGTTCATGTCGTAACGGAGCATCCCATAGCGGCCTTGGTCGGGGAAAACGCGCTCGGTGTTCTTGATGTGCTCGTCAACGTAAAATGCCATGGGTCGTCTCCTTTACGATTGGTAGAACTCGATGAAGGCCTCTTTGTCGGTGAGGCCGAAGTTGCGGGGCATGGCGCTGGCGCCAGCGTCTTTGCTGGAAGTACCGTCGGCGTTCAGGTAGCTAGTGCCAGTTTGCGCGCGATAGAAATCGAGGAGGGTGTCGATGGTAGGCGTTTGCACGCCGACCATGGAGGCGATGTCCTTGATGATGGCCACGCCGAAGGGGTAGTCCTCGGTGAACATGCGGTCGTTCCAGTTCGGCAGGAATGTGCCGTCCTCGGTGGGGCTCAGGGGTACCTTGACCGCCTCGAAGGCCCGGATGCTCTTCAGCTTGCGAGTCATGGCCTCAGGAGTGGGGGACTCGTAGTACTCGCGCAGCGATACCACCTCGCTCAAATCGAGAGGGGCGAGGGCGCGGCAGATTGCCTGCAGCTCGTCGTCGTAAGCCAGAAGGAAGCGCGACGTGTCGTCGTTCCACTGCTCGTAGAACATGAGCTGCTCGGGATAGGTGTCGCCCGGTTGGTAGTCTTTGAAGACGCCGTAGGCGCCCGAAGTGTGCAACAGGGGGTTTGAAGGTACCAGCGTTACCGCGAGGAACTCCTTGAGAGCTACGGTGGGAATATGGAAAAGATCCTCGAGAAGCGCGGCCACCTCGGCGGTTCGACCCTTGGGGAGCGTGGCCACGTACAGCGTTTCTTTCGCCGACAGAATTCCGGCCGTGCGCTCGTCCCAGCTCGAGCGGCACACGTAGGGCACGCGCTGCAGCCCGAAGACGGTGACGCCGCGGGTGATGAGACCCTGGCAGTAGTATTCCACGCCCCCGTAGCCCGGAACAAAGCCGATGAGGGTGCCTTTGCCGACATAAGGCTCTACGTCGGCGACGAACTGCTGCCGGAGAAACGCGGGGTAGGTGCACAGGATCAGTTCCGCGTTGCAGGCCCGGGCCATGTCGTCGGTAACGGTGAAGGTCGCCGATGCGACGGCCTTTTCTTCGTAGGTGTATGCGAGCGTTTCGCGGCTCTTATGGGGTCGCGTGGTGTAAAGCGTGACGTCGTTGTCCTGCGAAAGCACCGCGCAGCAGGCGAGGCCGAGGTTTCCCGCGCCAAATACCGTAATGTTCACTGCAAACTCCTTTGTCGCCCGGCGAGGGGCTCGTCTCAACGAATGAGCTGACCTTATATGATAGACCAAAAGATTTCCTTCCCTCTTGCAAAGGAGCTTGCCTACGGCAAATGAGCAAAATGTTGCGCCGAGCCCTTGTGCTATCATATGAGGACTGCCGTCAGGCGTGGGTACTCGATGCAATGTGTGATGGCAGAGAGGCGTTTTCCGAGGCTGGAGGAGCGAGAGTGTCAGATTTTGAAATATCCGTCGTGATCCCCGTGTACAATTCCGAGGAGTATCTGGGCGAGACTCTGGAATCGGTGGCTGCCCAAACAGTGGGGATGGACGCCGTTCAGGTCGTTATCGTCGACGACGGGTCCACTGATGGCAGCGCCGCCATCTGTCGTTCGTTCCAAGATCGCTACCCAGCCAACGTCGTTTTTCACCAGCAGCCCAACGGAGGCGTCTCCTCGGCGCGCAACGCCGGCCTCGACCGGGCCAGCGGGCGCATCGTCACCTGCCTGGACAGTGACGACCAATGGACGCCGGAATCGTTTGCCTATGCCGTGGATTTTTTCGACAACCAGGAGAACAACGTCGACGTTCTCGTTGGCGAGCTCACCCTCTTCGAGGGCGAGGACCACACCCATCCCTTGGCTTACCGTTTCCCGAAAGACAAGGATTCCATCATCCGTCTGGGAGATCGCCCCTGCGACATCCAGAGTACGATTGGGAACTGCTTCTTTCTGCGCGAAGCTATCGGTGATATCCGATTCGACGAGGATCTGACTACGTCGGAGGATACGCTGTTCGTCAACCGGGTTATTTTGCACAAGTGCGCCTACGCGGTTACTCCTTTCTGCACGTATCTCTACCGAAAGCGGCAGGACGGTTCGTCTCTGAGCCAGGTCATTACCTATTCCAAGCATATGCAGAATCTGGATGTGTGCGAGCGCGTGCTCGAGGCGTCGCGCCGTGCCAAGGGGCGGGTGCTTCCCTTTGCCCAGGCGGTGGCGCTCTACATCATCGGGTGGCAGCTTTTGGGCAAGGCGAGCGATGCCCTGTCCGCCGAGGACGCCGCGAATTGGTCGGCCGCTGTGCGCAAGATTGTCGCGGACGCCGATGCTGACGTCATCGCCAATGCGCGCTGGCTTACTCGCGAAAAGAAAATCGTTCTGTACCGCCTCAAATACGGGGTGGATGTCTTTAAGGAACTGGTTTGGGTTGACCGCGATCGAGGGTTGCTCGACGGTATGCAGCTCATCAGCATGAACGCGAAGGCGCCCTGCTATCTTTACGAGATCACTCCCCAAGGCACGACGCTGCATATTGAGGGAACGACGGACATCGACATATTGGGAATGCCCTTCGAGCTATTCGTTCGCGACGAGAAGAGCGGTGAGCGCTTCAATGCGCATTTATCCCCATTCCCTACCGATAATCGTCGCACTCTGGCTAAAGAGTCGGTATGCAAGGGTATGCGGTTCACGCTCGATCTGCCTTTGGAGCCGGAGCGCTCCTTCTCGTTCCGCGCGAGGTTCTGCGGGCGTGTCCAGGAGGTCATCCTCACGCCTCATTATGGCAACTTCGCTATTTTCAGCCAGTCAATGAAGCGCGACTACCATCGTTTCGGCGGCGTCATGGTGAAGCATATCGGCAAGCAGCTGCGCACCTATCGCGCCACGTGGCGCATGGCCGTCGTGTCCGAGCTGCGTCGTTGGGCGGAGATCCTACGCTCGAAGAAGGGGACGTCCCGATTGCGTTTCGAGTACGTTTGGCTGCGTCTGTGCTACCGGGTTCATCGACTGCTGTTCAAGAAACCCATCTGGATCTTCGGCGACAAGGAGTGGAAGGCAGGCGACAACGCCGAGAACGTGTACCGTTATGCCATGAAGCGATCCGGCTATCGCGGCGCTAAGATGTACTTCGCTTTGGAGAAGTCGAGCGCCGATTACGCCTCGGTGGCCAAGTACGGTCACGTAATTGATCCGACCACCTTCCGCTACAAGCTGCTGTTCCTGCTGTCCTCGGTGGTGGTGTCCTCGCGCGCCGAAGAGTCCATGGTGAACCCCTACGGCCCCGAGCTCGTGTTCGTGAAGGATCTCATGGATTACGATTTCGTATACCTCACCCATGGGACGCTCTTTGGAGATCTGGCGTTCATGCTGGGTAAGCCGGCGAAGAAAATCAAGTTGTTCTCGGTGAGCACCCAGATGGAGCGCAATGCACTTTTGAGCGAGGCTTATGGCTACCGAGAGGATGAGGTGTCTCTCATGGGCATGGCTCGTTACGACGCCTACGGCGATGTCCATACTCAGAAGAAGATCGCGTTTCTGCCCACGTGGCGCTCGAATATCGCTGGCAAGATCATCCCGGGCACGAGCACGCGCGAGTATGTGCATCATTTCAAATCCACGGATTTCTGGAAATTTTACAATGCCCTCATCAATGACGAACGTCTGCTGGACGCCATGAGGCGTTACGGGTACACGGCCGAGTTCTACGTGCACCCTGCATTCGAGAAGCAAGCCGGTGATTTCCAGGGCAATGAGCTTGTGCAGGTGGGGGAGGGGTCGGCTGACTACGAGCGCGTGCTGAGCGAGTCGGCGCTCATGGTGACGGATTACTCAGGGGTGGGATTCGATTTTGGCTACCAGCGCAAACCAGTGGTGTACAGCCAGTACGATTCGGTATTCAGCGGTGGTCACACGTACGGTGAGGACAGCTACTTCGACTACGATATCGACGGCTTTGGCCCTGTGACTCGCACATTGGAGGAAACAGTGGACGCCATCATACGCTACATGGAAAATGATTGCCAGATGGAGCCCGAATATCGAAGCCGTGCCGACGCCATGTTCGGTTTTTCTGACTACGAGAGCAGCAAACGCATTTTCGAGGGCGCTCGAGCATTGTCAGAGCGGCGCCGCGCCGATGGCTGCGCTCGGTGATCCGCCGGTTCGTCATGGCCTCGACTTTGGCGCAAGGAGAAGTTAAACCCTGTGGACATAGCGTGTACGCGATATGTTGATGCGGGGCAACTGCGGGGGGTTTTGCGCCAGTGCTTCTCGATTTTGCTACGATGAATCTGCATTTCGGTTTTGAATTAGGGGGCGACGCGAGAGCGTCGCCCGTTTTGTGTGGATGCGCGGATCGATTCCGTCGGAGGAGGAGCAGGTTTTGAAGCGTCTTGTGGCAGTGGTTTTGGCGATAGCGCTCGTGTGCGTCCCTGTGGCTATGGGCGCCACAGCGTCCTCGTCGGCTCTGGAGAAGCAGATCGCCAGTACTCCCTATCAGATATGGCCTGCGAAGGCGCGCTCCAATTCTCCGGACTTCGTGCGCGCGGCCATCAAGCAGAGAAACGCCCAGGGCGATAACTGCAAGGTGGTTCTCGGCACTTCCGAGTTTCGCTGGGTTTATCCCGATACGGTCTCGTCGCACCCGGGGAACTTTTTCGCGAACAACAATTATGGTATGGACACGTTCCTTTTGGGCCAGCCTTATTGCCAAGATCTGTGGCACGCCATTGAAGCGGGCGCGCTTTCTGAAGACATTCCCGACGACAAAGTGGTGTTCTTCTGCGGAATCTCCTGGTTCATGGATTACCAGAATCCCGCCAAATGTTTCAGGTTGTCGTTTTCGCCCGAGGCTTACGCTGACCTCATGGCCAATCCCAAGGTGAGCGACAAGACGAAGGCGAATATTCAGAAGAAGATGGTTGAGTACGGCGTGTCGGAGGACGAAGTCTATGCTGAGGCGTCCGATAAGACCTTCGTGGATCGCATCAACGAAGGTGTTCAGAAGATCTTTGATACGTCGAAAAACTGGGACGCGGTGCTCAGCGACGAAGAAGATGATTGGAACGCGCCGGAGCGTGAGTTGAACAAGAGTCGTCCCGTGCCAGAGGGGCGCACCCAAGGTGAGGCCCAGGTGCCCGATTGGGATGCCTGGATGAGCCAAGAGCAGGCCGAGGGAGCGGATCAGACGTCGAGCAACGACATGGGCATCTACAATAGCTGGTACGAGAACGGCGGGTACGACAAATGGTATGCCGGCCGCGAGGACTGGCTTACGTTTACCGACGAGCCCTATCAGGAGACCGAGTTCGAGGATTTCGAGCTGTTTCTCGATGTCTGCCAGGAGACAGGTATCCAGCCGTTAGTCGTTCTCATGCCCCTCAAAGGCGCTATGGTCGATCAGACCGATTACACCGCCGATGTGCGGGCCATCTGGTACGACCGCATGAAGGCGATCTGCGAAGAACGGGGCGCTGAATACGTCGACTACTCGCCCTATGAGTACGATCCCTATTTTCTCTATGATATGGCCCATTTCGGCTGGACGGGCTGGGTGCAGGTGAATCACGACATCTACGAGTTCTTCATGGGCAAGGATGAGGCCGATGAAGCGAATTAGGGACAAGATTCTCGAGGTGTTTTTCAGCGACACTTGGCTCGGTGCCATCCTGTGGTTCGCCGCTGCAGCGGCGATGCTCGCTCTGGTCGTTTGGTTCCTCGTTTATTCGGGGTTTGGAGAGCCGGCGATGCCGGTATATGAGAACCTCTGAGCATGGTTTTGACGATGAGCCGATTGGCGTTTCCGCCAATGGAGAGTGAATGATGACGCGATGAAAGAAAGGGGAGGCACAACCGTGAGCAGGTTTCTTGAAAGGCTACGGGAAGTGAGCGCTGAGTATCCGGAGAAAGAGGCGTTTTTCAATTCTCGGATAAAGGAGGATGCGTGCCAGCGCCTGACTTACGCCGAGCTGGACGCCTGGTCCGACTCTCTTGCCGCTTCCTTTGCCGAATGGTCTCCAAAGGGCAAGCCCGTGGTGGTTTACGGCCACAAGTCGCCTCTCATGCTCGTGTGCTTTATCGCCGCTGCGAAGGCCGGTCTGACCTATGCCCCGGTGGACATCGCCTATCCGTCCGATCGCGTGAACGACATCTTGGATCAGATCGGGCACCCTCTTGTTATCACGTTGTCTGACGACGAATTTCCCGGCGACGCATCGCTGGCAGATTCAGTCGTCGGAGATGCCGTTGTTCGCGAGGCGGCCCTGGCGGGACGCTCCTGGGACAGTTCCCGCTGGATTGCCGATGAGACGCCCTTCTATTTGTTGTTCACCTCGGGGAGCACCGGCCGCCCCAAAGGTGTTCAGATGCCCTCGCGCTGCGTGGACGCCTTTATGGACTATTTCCGCGCACTTTTCCCCGAGCGGCCCGACGGCGTCAGCTTCAACCGCGTGCCCTACACCTTCGATGTGAGCCTGTTCGACATTATCGCCGGTTTGGCCTCGGGCTATACCCTGTTCTCCCTGGAGTCCGAAGACGAGCAGTCCATGAGGGCCACGTTCGGCGCTCTGGCTGCAAGTGACCTTTCAACATGGATTTCGACGCCGTCCTTTATCGAGATGTGCCTGGTTGATCCTTCTTTCGACCAGGATCTCCTGCCCCGGCTCGACAACGTCATTCTCTGCGGAGAGGTGTTTCGCAACGCTACGGCCCTGAAGATCATCGAACGTTTTCCCGAGGCGAGGGTTCTCAACACCTACGGCCCCACCGAGACTCAGACGGTCACCGATATTGTGGTAGACGAGAACTTGGCACGTGAGGTGAATCCTTTGCCCGTGGGCTATTTGAGCGATGGCGTGCGTGCCCTTATTCGCGATCCGGAAACCGGTGAGGAGCTGCTTTGCGGGGAAGTGGGAGAGATATACCTTGCGGGAAACACGGTGTCGGCGGGCTACTATGGCCGTCCCGATCTGACGGAGGCCGTATTCTCCGAGAGGGAAGGCTCCGATGGCACTGTGACGCGTTGCTACAAAACCGGTGATAAGGGCTATCTTGACGCGGATGGTCGGCTCTTCTGTTTGGGCCGTCTCGATTTCCAAGTGAAGCTGAATGGGTTTCGCGTCGAGCTGGCCGACGTCGAGCAGGCCCTCGTCCGGATACCTGAAGTGGCCGAGGCGGTGGTGCTTCCCGCCGATCGCGACGGGAAGGTGACTCATCTCGTAGCTCACGTACGTCTTGCTGAGCCGGGGATGACGGCCGACTTCGCTCGAGCGCGCGCCATTAAGGCGGCCCTTAAGGAACTTGTTCCCGACTATATGGTGCCCAAAAAGATCGTCTTCCATGAGGAATTCGCTTTGAACGTCAATGGCAAAATCGATCGCAAGGCGTTGGCGTAGGGCTCGACAATTATGAACTTCTATATCGATCCGGCATTCTATGTGTTTCTGGCCGTTGCCATAGTACCTGCGGCCATTCTCGGCTTCTCGGGGCGCCGCATCAAGTATTACGGACTGGCGGCCTCGTTGGCGTTCCTGCTCCTGCTCTTCGGCGAGAACTTGGAGGGCATGCTCGCTTTCGTTGCGTTCATCGCCATCGCCTGTGCGGTTACGTTCTGGGAGCTTTCCAGTTGGCGGTCGGGGCAAAAGGCGCTTTGGAAGTACCGGTTGGCACTCGCGGCCGTTATTGCCCCTCTAGTCGTTTACAAAATCGGTGCCGTATTCGACCAGAACCTCATGGGATTTCTGGGGATATCCTACATCACATTCAAGGCAATACAGGTCATTATCGAGATCCGAGATGACCTCATTGAAGATATGAACTTCACTGATTACTTGTACTTCTTGGTGTTTTTCACACCCTTCACATCCGGCCCCATCGATCGCAGCCGGCGGTTCACTGAGGATGCGAACCGAAGGTATACCGCTTCTGAGTATGCGGACTTGCTGGCTCGCGGCATTATGCTGCTTTTGGTGGGAGCAGTGTATCAGAAAGTGTTGGGCACGGTGTTCCACCATTACTTCACCCCTGCTCCTTTGGGCGACGGTCCTTGGTGGCAAGAGCTGGGCGCCCAGGTGAAAGATGCCTATATGTACGGCTTTTACCTGTTCTTCGACTTTGCTGGCTATTCCCTTATGGCCATGGGGGCCAGCTACTGCTTCGGCATTAAGACGCCGCGCAACTTCCGCGCCCCTTTTCTTGCTCTCGATGTGCGCGATTTCTGGGATCGCTGGCATATGACGCTGTCCACGTGGCTACGTGATTTCGTGTTCATGCGCGCGGTGAAGTCGGCGACGCGTCGCAAGCTGTTCAAAGACCGACTTCAGACGGCCTGTGCGGGCTACATGGCGAATTTCATGCTCATGGGCGCTTGGCACGGGCTGACCGTGGACTATCTGGTCTATGGCGCCTATTATGGCGTTCTCATGGGCGCCACCGACGTGTACCAGAAGAAATCTTCCTTTCACAAGAAGCACAAGAAAAAGAAATGGTACAAGGTTCTCCAATGGTTTGTTACCATTAATCTGGTCATGCTTGGCATGGCTATTTTCTCTGGGCAAATGCACACTGTCATAGGAGGTTTGACCAATGGCTGAGAATTCCGTCGAGGAGCGCATGCTCGAGCTCATCGAGGAGATTTGCGACGACGAGATTATTCGCGAAGAGCGCGACGCCGATCTGTTCGAGGAGGGGTTGCTCGATTCTATGGCAGCCATTGAACTGCTGGTGGCCATCGAGACGGAATTCGGCGTGACCATTGCGCCTACGGCGGTGGAGCGTGAGGAAATGAATTCGGTTAATAAGATCATCTATCAGGTGCAGATTCGCTACGATGCCCAATAGCGATTATGCGAGGCGCGCCTCGGTCCCTCCGCGGGCATGATGCTAATTTCGGCGCTGATGCGTCGTTAAGGAAAAGTTAAGGTATCATTGCCTGAGCTAAATTGACGGGATGACAGTTCGAAGGGACTCGCGTTGGTCTTCTCCAGCACTATTTTTCTGTTCGCGTTTCTGCCGCTGTTTCTGGCGGTGTACTTCGCCATGCCGTGGCGGCCGGCGAAGAATGTGGTTCTGCTGCTGTTCTCGCTTCTGTTCTACGCCTGGGGCGAGCCAGTGTACGTGTGGCTCATGGTGGCCTCCATCTGCTTCAACTGGCTGTTCGCCTTCATCATAGGCAAGTGCGGCGAGGGCAAGACGGCGCCGAAGCGCTTCTGGCTCGTGGCGGCGCTCGCAGCCAACCTGCTCGTGCTCGGGTTCTACAAGTACCAGGGCTTTCTGGCCGAGAACATCAACCGCGCCATTGGCGAGGAGTTCATCGCCGAGTTGAACCTGGCGCTGCCTATCGGCATCTCGTTCTTCACCCTGCAGGCCATCACCTACGTGGTGGATGTCTACCGCGGCGAGGTGAAGGTGCAGAAGAATCCGCTGTACCTCGGCATGTACATCGCCATGTTCCCGCAGCTGGTGGCCGGCCCCATCGTGCGCTACGCCGACATCGAGCACGAGATCGACCATCGCCGCGCGACGCTGGAGGGCTTTGCCCAGGGCCTGCGGCTGTTCTGCGTGGGCCTGGGCAAGAAGGTGCTGCTCGCCAACACCGCCGGCGTGCTGGCCGACTCGCTTCTGCCCCGCGAGGCGGCCGAGATCGGCTTCATCGGCTGCTTCTCGGGCGTGGCCGCCTACACCTTCCAGATCTACTTCGACTTCTCCGGCTACTCGGACATGGCCATCGGCCTCGGCAAGATGATGGGCTTCGAGTACCCGCGCAACTTCAACTACCCCTACACGTCGAAGTCGGCCACGGAGTTCTGGCGCCGCTGGCACATGTCGCTCGGCGGCTTCTTCCGCGACTACGTGTACATCCCGCTCGGCGGCAACCGCGTGAGCACGCCGCGCTTCGTGGCTAACACCATGATCGTGTGGGGCCTGACGGGCATTTGGCACGGCGCCGCGTGGAACTTCCTTCTGTGGGGCCTGTACTGGGGCGTGCTCATCCTGTTGGAGAAGTTCTTAGTCATGAAGGTGCTCGATAAGCTGCCGCGGTTCGTGAGCCATATCTGGTGCGTCGTGCTGTTCTTCTTCGGGTGGCTTTTGTTCGCCGTGACGGGGCTTTCGAACGTGGGGGAGTGGTTCTGCGCCATGTTCGGCGCCTACGGGTGGCTCGGTACCTCCACGTTGTGGGAGCTGCAGTCCTGGAGCTACGTGAGCCTCGTGCCCGTCTTCATCGTGGGGTCGCTGCCCTGGGCGCCGTGGCTGCGCAAGAAGATCCAGGCCTGGGCCGAGGGCGACCCGCACCGCGCCATCGTCGCCGCTCCGCAGAAGGGTAACACCGCCGTGCCGCCCTGCCAGGTGGTCTGCGA
>OLSI01000118.1_pt1 | contig 60578 bp, 49 predicted proteins | sample 1672661 | NCBI WGS metagenome assembly OLSI01 (sample SAMEA3136711, study PRJEB25190) | human gut metagenome | biome: human gut; feature: human-associated habitat; material: faeces | place: Austria | collected 2013 | reverse complement strand
CATGCGGCTGTTAACCGCAGTGTCGTTGGTTCGAGTCCAACAGGGGGAGTTTTTTTGTGCCTGTAAACAGCTCCTTGCTTACAGGCATTTTTTTGAAGTAAGACCTCTATAGAATGTTTTCTGATAACAGGCTGGAAACTGTTTCGAAATCATGCTAAAATGAGATTGATTTGGTTAAGAAAGAATAAATTATGAGAAAGAAGCAGAAAGATGGAATTATTTGATATCATAGATGAAAACGGTGATCCTACCGGACAAACTGTAGAACGGAGTATTGCTCACGCAGAAGGAATCCCACATCGTACTGCTCATATCTGGATCATCCGCCGAGGAAATGAAAAAACAGAGATTCTTCTTCAGAAAAGATCCAGAAATAAGGACTCCTTTCCTGGAAAATTTGATACTTCATCTGCAGGTCATATACAGGCAGGAGATGAACCAATGGAATCGGCATTGCGGGAACTGGAAGAAGAACTGGGAATCCATGCAGAACCAGCTGATCTGCAGTTTGCAGGAAAATTCTCCATATCTTTTGCCAGAGAATTTCATGGAAAAATATTCCGGGATGAAGAAATCGCTTTTGTTTATATCTATGACCACCCGGTAGAGATCGATCATCTTACACTTCAGAAGGAAGAAGTAGAAGAGGTACAGTGGTTTGATCTGGAAGAAACGTATCGGCAATGCAGTCAGCACAGAGATAAATTCTGTGTTCCGCTGGGAGGTCTGCAGCTTGTACGTCAATTTATAAAAAGTAACAATAATACAATAAAGGAGTGAAGGATCATGAGAAAAGATTTCGGAGCAAAGCCTTATACTTATCCACAGCCGGTATTAATGATCGCCACATATGGTGAGGATGGAAAACCGGATGTTATGAATGCAGCCTGGGGAGGAATCAGCGATGATAAGGAAATTTCCATCTGTGTCAGTGAAAATCACAAAACAACTGAAAACATCCTGAAAAAAGGTGCTTTTACAGTGAGCATGGCAGACGTGGAGCATATGGCCGCCTGTGATTATGTAGGAATTGTTTCCGGAAACAAAGAGCCGGATAAATTTGCAAAAGTCGGATTTACAGCAGAAAAATCCGATAAAGTAGATGCACCTATTATCAAAGAGCTTCCGATCTGTGTGGAATGTAAACTGAAAAGCTACGACAAAGAAACCTGCCGGCTGATCGGTGAGATCGTAAATGTCAGCGTGGATGAGAGTGTTCTGGATGAAAATGGAAATGTGGATGTTGCAAAAGCAGCACCGATCACTTTTGATCCGTTTAACAATGCTTATATCCGTCTTGGTGAAAAAGTCGGTGATGCTTTTAAAGCTGGAACGGAACTGAAATAAATAATATCTGCTGAAATACAGAAAGTCTCTTTCACAAATACAGATGAAAAATTATCTTCTGGAAGAGACTTTCTACTTATTATAAATATTCTTTAATTCAGAACTCCCAGTTCTTTAAAAGCCTGAAAAATCCCGTCCTGATCATTACTCTTTGTTACAAAAGAGAAATGTTTTTGCAGCTCAGAAGGTGCATTTCCCATCAAAACTCCACATCCTACTGTCTCCAGCATTTCCAGATCATTATAATTATCTCCGAATGCAATAGTACTGGAAAGAGGAATTTTTCGAAGATCGCAGAGATATTTTACAGCTTCCGCTTTGTTTATGCCGCCAGCCATGATCTCCAGAAGAGAATCTGAAGATCTTGCAATGGATAATTCCGGAAAATATTTGCGAAGAAGTGTTTCTGACGGTGACATATATTCAGGATTGCACATACACAGGATTTTATTTACCTTAACCGTATCTGAGAGAGAATGAAGGGATCCCTCCATAGAGATAGTTTCCACAACCGTTTCTTCATGGATCACATGAGGATCTGTCCGGTCTTTTACGATCCAGTCTTCTGAGGTATAAACATTCCAGGTCACGTGAGGACATTTTTTTTCGATCACATCAATGATTTTGGAAGCGTCGGAAATGCTTATTCCTTTTTCGTAAAGGATATTTTGATCTTCATCCAGGATCAGTGCACCACTGAATGCAATGGTACAACAATGGAAATCATTTTTTTTAATAATAGGACGGATGCCGGAAGGGCTTCGTGCTGAAGAAATAGTAAACAGAACGCCCTGATCTGTCAAAGTATGGATGGCGGAGCTGGTCAGCGGAGATACCACATGTTCAGAGGTTAGTAAAGTGCCGTCGATATCGCTGAAAATAGCCTGTGGCTTAAATGAAGATGATGGTTTCATATCCGAAATCCTTTCTGTAAAAAATGAGTATCGGTGTTTCTGCATATAAAAATAGCACATAAATAACAAAATAAAAAGTTTTGTTTATGTTTTGTTCATGATACAATAAAGGAAATAATGTTTAAGGACAGAAAAATTGACTACTCAGAGATTGTATAAGCTTTGTCAGGAGGGATATAAGGATTTGTTTTTCTGATAAAGTTAAAGAGTTGATAAGAGTGGAAGGACTGTCCGGCTTTTTACAAATCAAAAAGAAGCAGGTTGATGGGAACAGGAATGGATGAGGACCTGTCTGATGCTGAAAGAAAAGAGGAAGAATTATGGGAATGAATGAAACACCGTCAGCAGACCGTGTACATATCGGTTTTTTTGGCAGAAGAAATGCAGGAAAATCCAGTATTGTAAATAAGGTGACAGGTCAGGAACTGGCTGTGGTATCCGATGTAAAGGGAACTACTACGGATCCGGTAAGTAAGGCTATGGAACTACTTCCTATGGGCCCGGTGGTGATCATAGATACACCAGGTATTGATGATGAAGGCTATCTTGGAGAACTTCGCGTCCTCAAGGCAAAACAGGTATTGAATAGAGTGGATGTAGCAGTTCTTATAGTAGATGCCACTGTGGGAAAAACCAGTGTGGATGAAGAATTGATCCGTATTTTTAAAGAGAAGGAGATTCCGTATCTGGTTGTCTACAACAAGGCAGATTTGCTGAAAACGAAAGATGGGAACCAGTTTTCTTCAGAAAATAAATTAAACCAGAACGCAGAACAATCTATTTATGCCAGCGCCGTTACCGGTCAGAATATCTACGAGCTGAAAGAGAGGATTGCTTCTCTGGCAGTAACGGATGAACTGAAACTGCGTCTGGTAGGGGATCTCCTTGAACCATCAGATTTTGCGATTCTTGTAGTTCCCATAGATAAAGCTGCACCAAAAGGCCGTCTGATCCTTCCGCAGCAGCAGACGATCCGTGATGTGCTGGAAGCCGGAGCAGCAGCCATCGTGATCAAAGAGGATGAGCTTTCCAATACCCTGGAAATCTTGGGGAAAAAACCAAAGCTTGTGATCACAGACAGCCAGGTTTTTGCCAAAGTCAGTAAGGAAACACCGGAAGATATCTGGCTTACGTCTTTTTCTATTCTGTTCGCCCGATTTAAGGGAAATTTAAAAACTGCAGTAGCCGGAGCAGCAGCGATCGACCGGCTGAAAGACGGAGATAAGATCCTGATCTCAGAGGGATGTACCCACCACAGGCAGTGTGATGATATCGGAACTGTCAAGCTTCCACGATGGATCCGTAATTATACGGGGAAGGATCTGGAATTTGAGTATTCCTCCGGAAGAGAGTTCCCGGAGGATGTGACGAAGTACAGTCTGATCGTGCATTGTGGCGGATGTATGCTTAATGAGAGGGAAATGCGTTACCGTCAGAAATGTGCGCTGGACCAGGAGATTCCCATCACCAATTACGGAATTGCCATTGCCTACATGCAGGGAATCCTGAAACGTTGTGTGGAAATGTTCCCGGATGTGCGGAAAGAGCTGGATCCGTAATTTTTTCAGGTGTTTACAATTTTTCCGAAAAATGCTATAGTAGCCATTGTTTGTTTTATAAATTTGAAAAAGGTGACGATAAGGAGTTGCAGACACAATGATCGATCAGACACTTTCACAAGCCCTGCAGAAAGAAATCCCAATACTTACAGCTCAGATCCGAAGTCTCTATGCAGAATTCGATAAAAAATTTCATCTTAACGGAGCGAAGATCCCTATAACGTTTGGCATGGAGCCGGATCTTCTTGGATCTTATACAAGGGGCAGTTACCATGAAAAAGAGCATTTCCATTTTTCTCTGCTGTTTATCGGCTATGCGGTAAAAAATCCTCTGAAAAAAGAAGACCGACTGGATCTTTACAAACATGAATATGCTCATTACATGCAGCATAATTTTCACATTCCCACGGAATACCGATGGCAGCACGGAGCCCACGGAAGCGCCTGGAAATACTGCTGTTCCCTGACTGGTGCGGCACCAACGCCATATTATAAAGCAGGGGAAGCTCTGATGAAACACAACTATGAGAAAAAACTTCGAAGCCCGATCCATGACCGTACTGTAACGGTGCGGGATACTTACAGAAGAGAGCAGCAGCACAGGAATACCCAGAACAGTATTGTACGCTATGAGATCGGAGAGGATATCAGCCACCCGAAATTCGGAACCGGAAATATTGAGCATGTAGAGCAGCTTCCGGGTTCTGTAAGGCTTCACATCCGTTTTGGAGAAGAGCTGAAAGTGATCGATCAGAAGTGGCTTTTTCGGACAAAATATAAAAAAATATAAAAAATTCTCCGGTACAGGAAACCTGTGTTCCGGAGAATTTTAAGTTAGGCGGATATTTGCGATCCGTATTTAGCCAGTTGCCTGATTCGGTTAAAATCAGCTTATATTACTCAGAAATCTTCACAAACTGGCTGTTATAAAGATTCTGATAGAATCCACCTTTTGCCATAAGCTCTTCATGGCTTCCCTGCTCGATGATGCTTCCGTCTTTCATGACAAGGATCTCATCTGCATTGCGGATGGTAGAAAGACGGTGTGCAACGATAAAGCTGGTTCGTCCCTGCATCATCCGGTCAAAGGCCTCCTGGATCAACATTTCTGTTCGGGTATCAATACTGGAGGTTGCCTCGTCAAGGATCAGCATCGGCGGCAGGCACAGCATGACACGGGTGATGCAGAGAAGCTGCTTCTGTCCCTGGCTTAAGCTGTCTTCATAAAGAATGGTATCCAGACCATCCGGAAGACGCCGGATGAACTCCCAGCTGTGGGACATTTTAGCTGCCTGGATCATTTCCTCATCGGAAGCATCCGCCTTCCCGATGCAGATGTTGTCACGGACAGTTCCATGCTTGATCCAGGTGTCCTGAAGAACCATACCATAGCTTCCGCGAAGTGCGTGTCTGGAAACCTCGGTGATGGGTTTTCCGTCCACAGAAATACTTCCGCCGGTGACGTCGTAGAAACGCATCAGCAGGTTGATAAAGGTTGTTTTGCCACAACCGGTAGGGCCTACGATGGCAATACGCCGGCCTGGTTCTGTATGAAGATTAAAGCCTTCGATGAGAGGTTTGTCCTCTTCGTAGCGGAAGGAAACATTCCGGATATCCACTGCACCTTTTACATCGACAAGAGTTTCGGACGGATCCGGGCTTTCCGGCTCTTCCTCCAGAAGATCAAAGATCCTGGTAGCGCAGGCCAGAGCGTTCTGAAGCTCTGTGATTACGGAGCTGATATCGTTGAAGGGCTTCATATACTGGTTTGCATAAGCCAGCAGTACGGAAAGTCCACCGACAGTCAGATGACCGCCCGGGATCAGAAATGCACCTGCAAGAGCTACACCTGCGTAAATGATGTTGTTGACACATCGTGTGGACGGGTTGGTTAGGCTGCTGTAAAAAACAGCCTTCTGGCTGGAATCACGGAGTTCTTCGTTGATTGCAGCAAAACGTTCGGAAGAACGATTTTCGTAACCAAAGGCCTGAACCACTTTCTGATTTCCGATCATTTCCTCGATCAGTGCGGTCTGACGTCCACGGGCATCACTCTGTGCACGGAACATCTGGAATGAATGGGAGGATATAAATTTCGCCACAAAAAAGCTTACAGGTGTCAGGACAATGACCATCAGAGTGATCCACACATTTTTGGAAAACATGAAGATCAGGGTTCCGATGATGGTGATGACACCGGAAAACAGCTGTGTAAATCCAAGGAGCATACCATCGGAAAGAATATCCGTATCTGCGATGACACGGCTGATGATATCACCGGTGCTGTGTCCGTCCAGGTAGGACAGAGGAAGCTTCTGGATATGGCGGATGGATCTTGCACGGATATCCTGTACTGTACGGTAGGTCATACGGTTGTTGATAATGCTCATCACCCAGGTGGCAGCACCGGAAAGTACGATCATCACAAGAATTCTGGAAAGATAGAACCACATCCTTGAAAAGTTTACTTCATGGGAAGCTGCAACCTCATCAATGGCATAGCCGAAAAGTACAGGTACATACAGCTGCAGAATTACAGTGACAGCTGCAAGGATAATGCTTAATACAAGAAGAAAACGATATTTACCAATAAAGCGGAGCACCTTTAAGAAGGTTGCCATGCTGTTTTTTGAGGTAGTGGCTTTTTTGCTCATGCAAGAACCTCCTTTCCGGTCACTTTTTCATATTTGGTACGTTCTTCCGGGAACTGTGAGAAAAAGATCTCACGGTAGGTTTCACAGGTAGAGATCAGCTCCTGATGGGTTCCTTTTCCGGCAAGCTGACCGTCATCCAGTACCAGGATCAGATCGGCCTGGCGGATGCTGGCGGCTCTCTGGGATACCAGGAAGGTGGTGGTGTTTCCGCCAAGCTGGTGAAGGGATTTCCGAAGTGCCGCATCTGTGGCAAAGTCAAGAGCACTGGCACTGTCATCCAGGATCAGGATCTCTGGTTTTTTCACAAGGGCGCGGGCAATGGTAAGTCTCTGGCGCTGGCCACCGGAAAGGTTCCGGCCGTTTTGTTCCAGACGGAAATTAAGCTGGCCGTCTTTTTTCTCAACAATCTCACGGGCCTGTGCTGTTGTAAGAGCTTCCCACATTTCCGCATCTGTGGCATCCTCACGACCCCAGCTTAAGTTATCGCGAATGGTTCCCTGGAAAAGTGCAGCCTTCTGAGGAACAACGCCGATTTTTTCACGGAGCTCCTTCTGGGAGTAGTCCGTAATGTTCCGACTACCAAGAGTGACAGTCCCTTCATTTGCATCATAAAAACGTGCGATCAGATCCACAAGGGTAGATTTACCGCTTCCGGTACCACCGATGATTCCGATAGTAGAGCCTTTTTTTGCTGAAAAAGTGATATCAGAAAGACTTGGCGCGCCGGTTTCCTTGTAGGAGAAGGTTACATGATCAAATGCAACAGCACAGTTATCCTGAACTTTGGATGCAGCAGAAGTATTTTCCGGATAATCCATGGTAGAATCTACTTTCAGGATTCCCGCAACACGGTCTGCACAGGCCATAGATTTGTTCAGGGTGATGATAAGGGAAGCAAGTTTGATCAGTTCTACGATCATCTGTGCCATGTAGTTGTAAAGAGCAACAACTTCACCTTGTTGCATGTTTCCGAGATTAACCTGAATACCCGCAGTCTGAATCAGAATGACAGTTGCGATGTTGATCAGCACATAGGTAGCCGGATTTAACAGCGCCGAGATCTTTCCGACGAACTCGTTAAGTTTTGTAAGTGCAAGATTGCTCTGGTCAAATTCTGAGACTGCGTCTTCCTCACGGCAGAATGCTCGGATGACACGGACACCGGTAAGATTCTCCCTGGTAAGCCGTGTTACGGTATCCAGGCGGCCCTGCACTTTTTTGAACAGCGGGATACTTAAAAACATGATCACAAAGACAACCAGAAACAGTACCGGAATGGCAACTACAAAGATCAGTGCACAGCGCACATTGATAGTAAAGGCCATGACCATGGAGCCAAGAACGATAAACGGGCTTCGAAGAAGAAGACGAAGTCCCATATTCACACCGTTCTGAACCTGATTCACATCATCGGTAAGACGGGTGATCAGTGTGTCCGTCCCAAGGGTATCCAGCTCGGTGTAGGAAAGCTTCTGGATATGGTCAAATACAGCCTGACGTACTTTTGCAGCAAAACCTACGCTGGCTTTTGCTGCAAAAAACTGTGCAGTAATGCTGACTGCAAGTCCTGCGGCAGCCATCAGTATCAGAATAAAAAATCTCTGCGCGATGTAGCCGTGATCATTACGGGCGATTCCCACATCAATGATCTGGGCGATAACGATAGGCACAAGCAGGTCAAATACAACCTCCAGAAACTTGAAAAAAGGAGCCAGAATGCTTTCTTTTTTGTAATCTTGAAGATATTTTGCGAGTGTTCGCATTTCTTTTTCTTCCTCCGTTTCCTTATTTTTCTATAATAAACCTCTGTTATTATACTCCCATGGAGATAATACGTATAATATTGTTTTTAATGTATGGTAATATAATATTACTATTGCCTGGGACGGAAATCTGTGGGATGATAGAAGTAGGGTTTTTCGGATAATTGTGGGGAAAGATATCCATAGTATTTACAAAGTATTGCAGATATAGTATTTCTTAACCGAATTAAGGAAGTACTCTGTGGGACAGCGAAAAGCAATAAGCAGCAGATGGGTTTTGCCTGTGTAATATACTGGATAAAGAAAGAAGGATTTATATATGGAAATCAGACAGCTGGAATATTTTCACGAGATCGCAGCAACAGGAAGCATTAATGAAGCTGCAAGGAGACTGAACATGTCGCAGCCACCGCTGAGTTATCAGATCAAGCAGCTGGAAGCGGAACTGAATGTGAAGCTTTTTGAGCGGACCAGGGCGGGCGTGACACTGACAGAAGCCGGAAAGCTTCTTTATGACAGGACAGAGAACATTTTGAGCTATGTCCGTTCTACAGAGCTGGAAGTATCCAAGGCAGGGAAAAAACAGGTTTTACGTATCGGGATCACGCCAACCACAGTGACCACCATTATGCCTTATATTTCCAGATTTTCCAGGGAAAACTCCGATGTAAACTTTGAGGTAAGGGATGCCATCACCTTTACGCTTCTGAATTATTTGATGGATGGGATCATTGATGTTTCGGTAGTACGGACACCTATCAAGCTGGATGGTTTAAATTATCTGGAGCTGGCTGAGGAACCCATGATCGCGGTTCTTCCTCCGGAGATTCCCGAAAATGAGACAAAAAAAGAGGGCATCAGCCTTAAGGAGCTGACCGGATGCCCTCTCATTATTTACCGGCGGTACGAAGAATTTCTGATGAAAGCTTTTGGAGAAAAAAATCTCCTGCCGGATATTTTCTGTGTCTGCGATGATCCCAGAGACGCCATGCTCTGGGTGCAGGAAGGTCTTGCAACCGCCGTTTTTCCAAGATCCATGGAAGATCTCTGTACAGACCTTCCGATCCGGATCATTGAAGAAGAGAAGCTGAAGACCAGGATCCTTCTTGCCTGGAAAAAGGATCGCAGGTCTTCTGCTGTGATGCAGGATTTTATCAATATCTGTCAGGAATATGCAGGAAATCAGTCTTTGAGATGATCTTCCTTCCAGTGTTTCCATTTCTGAACAGCTTCCGGATTCTGCTTTTCCAGCCGTTCTTCCAGCTTTTTCCGGCGTTGTTCCAACCGTTCCAGAACTTCCGGATGCTCGGCAAGGATTTTTTCTTTCAGCTTGCCACGGCGCTTTTCCAGAAGCTGAAGGATCAGTTTCTGGTCGGAAGTTAATTCTTCAGGCAGCTCATCCATATGTAATTCAATTCTTCGAAGCAGTTCATCCTCATCCAGAACACCCAGTCCATGCCAGTTATCCAGAAGCTCTTCCAGACCTTCTTCGGAGAGACGTTCGATATCCGGGATCTGGTGCAACTGTTCAATAATGTGATGGACAGATTCTTCGATCTCTTTTACTGCATCGTCACCAAAGGCCCAGGCAAACTCTTCTAGGGTATTTTCTTCTTCTGCCGGAAGAAAAGCGATACTGCGGCGCAGAAGCTTTGCCTCGTCTTCCTTTGGAACATCCAGTTCATAAGGGGATTCGATCCCTGCGTCATGCAGAGCAGCAAGAATGGTACGGCGAACCATACCGTCCTTGATCATATGACCGATGCCGAACTGACGCAGCTGGTCATTGATCTGGGTGGAATGCTCTGTGAGGTAAAAACGGATTCCACGTTTCTTCAGGCTTGCGGAGATGGCATCCAGGCGGTCTGCTGCTGTGACATCGATGCTGTTGATAGCACTGGCATCTATGATCACTACCCTGGTGTCTTTTTGGATGCTGTTCTCAATATCTTCCTGAAAAATCTTTATATTTGCAAAAAACAGGTTTTCACTGAAACGGTAGATTACAATGCCTTTAATAGGGTAGGCGAAACGATTTTTGGACAGATCAAAATAAGCATCTCTTCCCGGGATCATACCACGGAAGGAGCGCGGCGGGTTGGTAGCCTTCAGGATCACAGCTACGAAAGAGAGCAGGATACCAATGATAACACCGTAAATGGTTCCAAGACAGAGCACACTGAAACCGGCAGCCATGAAGATGTAGAATTCTGTACGGCTTACTTTGAAAAGACGTACAGCCAGATGGGTTTCCACTACATCCATTAGAGCAGAGATCACAATTGCTGTCAGTACAGGAACCGGAAGATATCCGATAAAACCGGTGCCGAAAAGAAGAATCAGAGCCATGGTGATCCCGGCAGTGATAGAAACTGCCTGAGATTTTCCCCCGTACTGTTCATTGAGGGAAGTGCGGGAAATACTTCCGTTTACGGGGCAGCAGCCTACTGCGGCGGCAGCAATATTTCCGGCGGCACAGGCCAGGATTTCCTGACGGTCGTTCAGCTTATAATCATTGCGGAACGCAAAGGTATTTTCTGCAAGAAGAGTTTCTGCCATAATGACAACAGCAACCATAAGACCGCGGCCTGCCGCCTGGGTCAGATCAACATTTCCGAAATCCGGGATCACCAGGGAAGGAAGACCACGTTCCACAGACTGGAGAAGTACCACACCTTTTTCATCTACATGAAAAACAACGGTGGAGAATACCCCCAGTGCCATGATTACAATAGCCATGGGAAATTTTGGCGCAAGCTTTTTAAACAGCCGGATCAGGACCAGAGCACCAAGTCCCATAAAAAGTGAGAGCCAGCTGATATTTTTTGCAGCAGCAAAGATATGCTCTGCCAGTTCCAGAAGCTCGCCGGATCCTGCAGGACTTCCCATAAGTTTCGGGATCTGCATCAGGATGATGGTAACTGCGATACCGCTGATAAAACCGCCCATAACGGGTGTAGAGATGAAATCCACAATCTTATCTGCATGGAGCAGGAAGAATATGAACAGCCATAATCCGGCAAACAATGCAATAGCAGGAACATAATCCATGGCAACTTCAGACTCTGCGGAAATGCCAAGAGTAGACAGTGCACCGCCTACAATAGCAGCAGGAGCAGCATCAACTCCGAAGATAAACTGCCTTGAAGTGGAAAATAGTGCAAATAAAAGGATCGGCAGAACAGAACCGTACAGTCCATACACCGCCGGAATCCCGGAAATCTGTGCATATCCCATGGAGATAGGAATGGAAACTGCGGCGATAATGATGCCGGAAAAGATATCTTTGGGAAGGTATTCTTTACGGTAACCCCGCAGTGTGGAAAACAGGGAAAGCTTCATATACTCACATCCTTTTCTGAAAAAATATGTTTTATTATATACCAAACAGCACTCCGGGGAAAGAGCAGGTTACTTTTTACTGGTGAAAAATCGTGGACAAAGAATATCTGCCATATTATAATAAATGCGAAATTACAGCGGTGCTGTATAACAAAAAAGATCATCAATGAAAGGTTAAGATATAAATGAAAAAAGCAATCATAGCAATGAGCGGCGGTGTGGACAGCTCCGTGGCAGCTCTTCTTACAAAGGAATCCGGTGACGAGTGCATCGGCGCCACCATGAAACTTTACAACAATGAAGATATTGGTGTACACAGGGAAAAGACCTGCTGTTCCCTGGACGATGTTGAGGATGCAAGAAGCGTAGCCTATCAGATGGATATGCCTTATTATGTATTCAACTTTACCGCAGATTTCCATACAGAAGTTATGGACAGGTTTGTGGAGGCCTACGAAAACGGCTGCACACCTAATCCATGTATAGACTGTAACCGATATCTGAAATTTGATAAAATGTTCCACCGTATGCAGGAAATCGGCTACGATTATATTGTAACCGGACATTATGCAAGAGTGGAGTACGATGAGAAACGTGACCGCTACCTTCTGAAAAAAGCAGTGGACGACACTAAGGATCAGTCATACGTTCTCTATATGTTGACCCAGGAACAGCTGGCACATGTAAAGCTTCCTCTTGGAGGTCTCCGGAAGGATCAGGTTCGTGTCATTGCCGAAGAGCATGGCTTTATCAATGCCAGAAAACATGACAGTCAGGATATCTGCTTTGTGCCGGATGGCGATTATGCGAAATTTATTGAGAAGTACACAGGCAAAAAAACACCGGAGGGTGATTTTGTAGATAAAGAGGGAAACTATATCGGACGCCATAAGGGAATCATCCATTACACCATCGGCCAGCGTCGCGGTCTTGGAATCCCGGCAGCCAGCCGTCTTTATGTTTGTGAGATCTCTCCGAAAACCAATACTGTAGTATTAGGTGATAACAGTGATCTTTTCAGCAGTGAACTGGAAGCTGACAGTGTAAATCTGATCTCTGTGGCAAATTTAAGTGAGCCTAAGAGAGTTACCGCAAAGATCCGCTACCGTCATAAAGAGCAGCCTGCAATTGCATGGCAGACACCGGATGGTATCCTTCATGTGAAATTCGATGAGCCTCAGAGAGCCATCACAAAAGGCCAGGCAGTAGTAATGTATGACGGAAATGAGGTTGTAGGTGGTGGCGTTATAAATAAAATCTATAACTAGTCATAAATAAAGGTGAGAACCTAAATAGATAAACCCCATTGACATACTAGGAAAAGGGTGATATGATTGCATCATCAAAAAACGGAGCACACAAAACAAGGTGAGCAACGTGATGATCAGGAGGAAATCATGAAGGTTTTACAGAAGTCAACAAGGGTGTTTATCGAAGAAAAGCGAATGTGTTGTTGTCGCTGATAAGCAGATGATCATAAGATAAGAAATTACTATTTTACCGAATATAAGAATAAAAGAAAAGAGGACAAACACATGAGCAAAATTACAAGAGATCAGAGAAAATTTAAATTTGAGACATTACAGCTTCACGTAGGACAGGAAAATCCGGATCCGGTTACAGATGCAAGAGCAGTACCGATCTACCAGACATCTTCCTATGTATTCCGCAACTGCGATCATGCAGCAGCACGTTTCGGACTTGCAGATGCAGGTAACATTTACGGACGTCTTACAAACCCGACAGAGGATGTATTCGAGAAGAGAATCGCAGCACTTGAGGGTGGTTCCGCAGCACTTGCAGTAGCATCCGGTGCCGCAGCTATCACATACACAATAGAGAATCTTGCACAGCAGGGAGATCACATTGTATCTGCAAAGAATATCTATGGTGGAAGCTTCAACCTTCTTGAGCATACGCTTCCAGCATACGGAGTAACAACAACATTCGTAGATATCTTCAATCTTGAGGAAGTAGAGAATGCGATCCAGGAAAACACAAAAGCTGTTTATATCGAGACTCTCGGAAACCCGAATTCTGATGTTGTAGATATCGAAGCAATCGCGAATATTGCTCACAAACATAAAATTCCGCTTGTTGTAGATAACACATTTGCAACACCATACCTTGTAAGACCGATTGAGTACGGTGCAGATATCGTAGTTCATTCTGCAACAAAATTCATCGGCGGACATGGAACAACAATTGGTGGAGTTATCGTAGAGGGCGGTAAGTTCGACTGGGAGGCATCCGGTAAATTCCCGTCCCTTACAGAGCCAAACCCAAGCTATCATGGCGTAAGCTTCACAAAAGCTTGCGGACCGGCTGCATTTGTCACAAAGATCCGTGCGATCCTTCTCCGTGACACAGGAGCAACAATTTCGCCTGTAAGCTCTTTCATCTTCCTTCAGGGACTTGAGACACTGTCTCTCCGTGTAGAGCGTCATGTGGAGAACGCACTGAAGGTTGTACAGTATCTAAATAATCATCCTCAGGTAGAGAAGGTTCATCATCCGTCTGTAGCAACAGAGGCAAGCCAGCAGGAGCTTTACAAGAAATATTTTCCTAACGGCGGCGGTTCCATCTTTACATTCGAGATCAAGGGAGATGCACAGAAAGCTAAGGATTTCATTGATAACCTTGAGCTGTTCTCACTTCTTGCAAATGTTGCAGATGTGAAATCCCTTGTTATCCATCCGGCTACTACAACACACAGCCAGTGCACAGAGGAAGAGCTTCTTGACCAGGGAATCAAACCAAACACAATTCGTCTTTCCATCGGAACTGAGAATATCGATGATATCATCCAGGATCTTGATGAGGCATTCAAGGCAGTTCAGTAAATAAGATAATTAAATGAGAAGAAAACCTTCTAAATCAATAGCACAGAAGAATCTGTCCCGGGGCGTATGGTTTATACAGTCCCCGCGGACAGATTTTTTCATATTTGAAGCAGGAAGCTACATATCTATATTCAGGCAGATTTCACAAGCTCTTCCAGTGTTCCGAAGGTATATCCCATCTCTTTCCATTTTGTCAGCAGCTCATCCAGGATCTCTGCATTGGTGGAAGAAGTGCTGTGCAGCAGTACAATAGCACCTGGATGAATCCGTCCCAGAAGTTTCTGGAAGGCTTCTTCTTTTGAGGGCTGTTTATCCTGATACCAGTCAACATAAGCCAGACTCCAGAAAAAGGTACTGTATCCCAGATCTTTTGCCATCTGGAGATTATCCGTGCTGTAGATTCCCTGCGGTGGACGGTAAAATTTCGTCATTTCATTTCCGGTTGCATCTTTATAAAGAGCTTCCACATCCTTCAGCTGTTTCTGAAAAGCTTCTTTTGTGGAGATGCCGGACATATCCGGGTGGGTCATGGTATGGTTGCCGACTGTGTGGCCAGCATCTGAAATTTCCCGGATCAGTTCAGGTTTTTCCCGGATCAGTGTTCCCACAACGAAGAAAGTCGCGTGCACCTGGTGTTTATGTAAGGCGGCCAGGATTGCAGGCATATTTCCATTCTCATATCCTGCATCAAAAGTGAGATAGATGATTTTTTCATCTGTATCCTGTGCATACCAGGCATTATACTGCTTCAACTCTTCAATAGAAGCATTGCCTGAAGGTCTTGTTCCCTCCTCCTGGAAGCCAAGTCCCCAGTTTTCACTTTGAGCAGACAGCAATGCAGAAGAGGGCTGGCTGTTTTCTTCTGAATTTTGGATGGCGGCTGAACGGGAAGTAAAATGATAGGAGATTTTTCCTACAAGACTGCCGAGAGCAAAAACCATGATAAAAAGAAATATAAGACGGTAAATTTGCTTTAATTTCATAGAAACCTCGGAAGAGCGGAGTTATTAATAAAATTATGAGAAGTGAAGGAAGAATATAACAAAAATAAGAGCCATCAGCGATTCATTTTTTCTGCCGATGACTCTTTTAATTTTCAGTATCCAATGGAATATACCTCTTTTCTTAGATTTAAAACTTATACGGAATTAAAATTTACGTTCTCGGTGGTCCGTACCTCCTTGGTTTAATTATGAAGGAAAATCTTTAAATCTTCTGGTGGACTGTACCTCTCTTTCTTAGATTATTGGAAGTAAGTTATGTTTTCGGTGGGTTCACGCTCCTTTTTGATTTGTTTTTTGTTTTCCGTTTGTTTTATTTGATGGTTATACTATAACAGATAAAAACGAAGTTGTCAACACTAAATCTGAAAAATAACAAAATTAAATCGAAAAAGAAAAATAACAAGAATATATTATACAAAATATTCAGATAATAACAACATGTAATCATAGAGGAAAGGATTTTGTTCGCAGATGTCGGATGATAATATCTGTTAAAGGAAAGCATGGCAACGTAGTCATCAGTTTTTTACACAGCGTATAGACAGGCTGTATTTCGGATAAGATATCTTTATGAACATAAGAAAAAACATAAAGAACTGTAAAGTGTGCAGAGAACCATGATCAGTCAGCATTATCACAAGAATATTATTTTCAAGGAGGGAAAACAAAATGCTACGTTATCTGCCTGTTCGAAAAATTCACGCGAGACAAGTCCTGGATTCCAGAGGAAATCCTACTGTAGAAGCAGAAGTAACAGTAGGAGAAGGAATCGTAGGGATCAACGGATTTACGGGAAGAGCCATGGTGCCGTCAGGAGCATCTACAGGAAAATTCGAAGCAGTAGAGCTGCGTGACGGAAACCGTGAAGAATATCTTGGACAAAGTGTAAAAAAAGCAGTGGAAAACATTAATACCCGTCTGGCGGATGCCATTATCGGGGAAAATGCCCTGAACCAGGCATGGATCGATCGTCTGATCCTTGATACGGATGGTACAGAAAACAAAAGCAGCGCAGGAGCCAATGCCACTCTTGCCGTATCTCTGGCAACTGCCCGTGCAGCAGCAGGAGCTTTAAGGATTCCGCTGTATCAGTATCTGGGAGGTTGTCATACAACAAAACTTCCAGTACCTATGATGAATATTTTAAATGGCGGAAAACATGCGGATAATACAGTAGACCTTCAGGAATTCATGATCATGCCTGCAGGGGCCGGCTGTCTGGAAAAGGGAATCCGCATGTGTGCGGAGATCTATCAGCATTTAAAGCTGCTTCTCAGGGAAAAAGGTCTTTCAACAGCAGTAGGAGATGAAGGTGGTTTTGCCCCGGATCTTGCTGACTCCAGAGAAGCACTGGCATTGATCGTCCATGCAGTGGAAAAAGCAGGCTACAAACCAGGCGATGAGATTTCCATTGCCATAGATGCAGCTTCCAGTGAACTTTATGATGAGGAAAAAGGAGTATATTTTTTTCCGGGGGAAAGCCGCATGAAAGGGGAAAAAATCTACCGGGATGCCAGAGAAATGACAGCATATTATGAAGAACTGGTGGAGGAGTTTCCCATTGTGTCCATTGAGGACGGACTCTGTGAGGATGACTGGGATGGATGGAAATATCTCACAGAGCATCTGGGAAAAAAGATTCAGCTTGTTGGAGATGATCTTTTTGTTACCAATATCAAAAGGCTTCGATGTGGAATCCAGCTGGGAGTTGCCAACGCGATTCTTATCAAGGTAAATCAGATCGGAACCCTTACAGAAACTCTGGATGCGGTGGAGATGGCCCAGCATGCAGGATACCGGGCCGTGATCTCCCACAGATCCGGTGAAACAGAGGATTCCTTTATCGCAGATCTTGCTGTAGCCTGTGGCGCAGGGCAGATCAAAACAGGCGCACCCTGCAGGTCTGACAGGAATGCGAAATATAATCAGCTGCTGCGGATTCATGAACAGCTGGGAAGTCTTGGCAGATTTGAAGATCCCTTTGCCCGGGAAAAACCCCAAAAGCCCTGCACAAAATAAACGGAAAACAGTTGAAATCCGGTATCAGCTATGGTAAAATAACCTCTAGTTGATTAGGAGGTGTAACCGCGTGAATATTTTGAAGATTATTCTGACTGTAATTTATGCAATAGATTGTATCGCTCTGACTGTTGTCGTACTGATGCAGGAGGGTAAGCAGCAGGGTCTTGGCTCTATCGCCGGAGTAGCTGATACCTATTGGGGTAAGAATAAGGGACGTTCCATGGAGGGTGGTCTTATAAGAGGAACCATTATCATGGGAGTTATTTTCTTTGTACTTTCAATTGTACTGAACATTATCTGACCGGCAGTTTATCCGGTCAGAATGTGGGAACACTCTTGCTGCGTTAGCATGCAGAAGGAACTCTGAAAGGAGTCTTCTTTTGTTAATCAGCAGGAGTGTTTTTGCGTTGATATAAGATCCGCGGGGAAATCCTTTCTGAAAATTACTGAAGTAGAATTATTATGAAACAGGAGAAATTGTGAAAAGATCAAAAAAATTTGAAAAAAGAAAAAAATTCGTGATGGAGCTGTTGGGAGATCCGCTGTACAAGCCTATGCGCCTGCGTGAGATCGGTTCTCTGCTCCGGTTGGATAAAGGTGAAAAAAAAGAACTTTTTGAGGTGCTGGATGAGCTTTGTGCCCAGGGAAAAGCTGAAGTAGACAACAAAGGCAGATACAGCAAAGCTTCCGGCAGACATAAAGAAAGAGGAAAAAAGAAAGACCGTTTTAAATCCGAGAAGAAGGACAGAAACAGCCGTGAAAGAGACCGCAGAGAAGAATATCGCGAGGAACATCATTTTTCTGAAAAAGACGGAACTATTATGGAAGGAACTTTCATTGGCCATTATAAAGGGTTTGGATTCGTAGAAGTGGAAGATCAGGAACAGGATATTTTTATTCCGGAGAATGATACGGGAAGTGCCATGCATCAGGATAAAGTGCAGATCCTTGTGCGAAACGGGCATAAAGAAGGCAAGCGTCCGGAAGGAATTGTGCTGAAAGTCCTGGAACGTGGAATGCCCTCTATTGTGGGAACATATCAGAGCAGCAGGGACTATGGTTTTGTGATCAGTGACAACCCCAAATTTTCCAAAGATATTTTTATTTCCCGAAAGAATTCCATGGGAGCCAAAGACGGGGATAAAGTAGTGGTCGAGGTAACAGATTATGGCTCCAGAAACAGAAAACCAGAAGGAAAAGTGACAGAAGTCCTGGGAAATTTACGTTCACCGGGAACCGATATTCTGGCAATCGTGAAGAGTTTTAATATTCCAAGTGTATTTCCAGACAAAGTACTCCGTCAGGCAGACCGTGTGCCGGATCATGTGCAGGAAGCAGATATGGACGGAAGGCTGGACTTAAGAGATTTTGTTACTGTTACGATTGACGGTGAGGATGCCAAGGATCTGGATGATGCCATTTCCCTGACAAAAGAAGACGGAATCTACCATCTTGGCGTGCACATTGCAGATGTAAGCAATTATGTTCAGGGTGGCAGTGCTCTTGACCGTGAGGCACTGAAACGGGGAACTTCCGTATATCTGGCAGACCGGGTGATTCCCATGCTTCCGGAGCGGCTTTCCAACGGAATCTGTTCTCTGAACCAGGGGCAGGATCGCCTGACATTAAGCTGCCTCATGGATATCAACGAAAAAGGTGAGGTTATTTCACATAAGATCGCGGAGACAGTGATCTGTGTGAATGAGAGAATGTGTTATACAGATGTAAAGAATATTCTTGAGGATACTGATGATGAGGCGAAGAAGCGGTATGAATCCCTGATTCCGATGTTTTTCCTGATGAAAGAGCTTTCAGGACTTGTTCGCAGTCGCCGTCATACAAGAGGATCCATTGATTTTGATTTCCCGGAAAGTAAAATCATTCTCAATGCAGCAGGTAAAGCCATCGACGTACAGCCGTACGAAGCTAATGTTGCAACCAGGATCATTGAGGATTTTATGCTACTTGCCAATGAGACTGTTGCACAGGAGTATTGTACCGGAGATTATCCTTTTGTATACAGAACCCATGAAACTCCGGATCCCGAGAAAATCGAGAGTCTTCTGATGCTTCTTCATAATGAGGGAGTCAATATTCAGAAATCCGGTCAGGAGATCACGCCAGGAGAAATCCAGGAAATTCTGGAAAGCATTGAGGGTCTGCCCAATGAGGCGCAGATCAGCCGCATGACGCTGCGTACCATGAAACAGGCAAAATATACAACAGAATGCAGCGGTCATTTTGGGCTTGCAGCAAAATACTACTGCCACTTTACTTCACCGATCCGAAGATATCCGGATCTTCAGATCCACAGGATCATCCACGACAAGCTGCGAGGGAGACTGGTCCGGGAAGGACGTACCGAGCATTATAAGGAGATTCTGGATGAAGTGGCACGCCAGTCCAGTGTGTGCGAGCGGCGTGCAGATGAGGCAGAAAGAGAATCTGACAAGCTGAAAAAAGCTGAGTACATGTCCTATCACCTGGGTGAGGAATATGAGGGGATCATTTCCGGCGTTACAGGCTGGGGACTTTATGTGGAACTTCCCAATACTGTGGAAGGACTGATCCATATCAATACATTACGTGACGATTATTATGTATTTGACCAGGATGCATATGAACTGCGGGGCGACATGACCGGCCGGATTTTCCGTCTTGGACAAAAAGTCCGTGTACGTGTGGCAGATGCAGACAAGATGCTGAAAACCGTAGATTTTGTTCTGGTTGAGGAAGACTGAGGGAGCAGAAAATGGCAAAAAAATCAGGAATGAAGCTGATCGCGAATAACAAAAAAGCGTTTCATGATTATTTTATCGAGGATACCTATGAGGCTGGGATCGCACTTGCAGGAACAGAGGTAAAATCCCTCCGTTCAGGCAAATGCAGCATTAAAGAGGCTTTTGTCCGCGTGGAAAACGGGGAAGTGTATGTATATGGAATGCATATCACTCCTTATGAGAAGGGAAATATTTTTAACAAAGATCCGCTTCGCGTGCGCAAGCTCCTGCTGCACCGCTATGAGATCAACAAGATTGAAGCAAAATTAAAAGAAAAAGGACTGACACTAGTACCGCTTAAGGTCTATTTCAAGGACAGTCTGGTAAAAGTGGAAATTGGCATGGCCCGCGGTAAGAAACTCTATGATAAACGCCAGGATATTGCCAAGAAAGACCAGAGAAGAGAAGCAGAGAGAGATTTCAAGGTAAAAAATCTCTATTAAAAATGAGGGGGAATGTACCGTGGATAACGGTCAGGAAAGAAGAAAAAAGACAATAGAGGATTCTATGACAGAGCAGGTTCATCTGATCATGCAGCAGCATCTCAATGGAAGCGGAAGGCTTTTTGGCGGAGCCCTGATGCAGTGGATCGATGAGGTGGCAGGTATTGTGGCCATGCGCCACGCCGAGACACACAGAGTTGTGACAGCAGCTGTTGATAATCTTCAGTTTAAACGCGCTGTTTATGAGGGAGATATCCTGGTTTTAAGAGGATATGTGACTTACGTAGGAAAAACCTCCATGGAAGTCGAAATCGATACTTATACAGAACTGCCGGACGGCATGCGCCAGACAGTAAACCGGGCATTTTTTGTTATGGTGGCAGTGGATGAAGATCAGAAACCTGTACAGGTACCGGATCTTGTCATTTCCACAGAGGCAGAAAAAGCCAGGAATGAGGCTGCAAAAATGCGCCGTACCATGCGAAAACAGCGAAGAGAGAATGGATTCTGATGTCAGATGCCGCAATTTTTTGCATAGTCTGAAAAAACTAAAAATTGTGTGAAATTCCGAATGGTCAGGTTGACAAGAAAGTGATACTCTGCAATAATAAGAAGAGATAACTAAAAAGAAAGACAGAACCATTTTATATGGAGGAGATATAATGAAGAAACGCTATTTGATCCTTGCCGGTATCCTGGCAGCAAGTATGTTTGCGGCTGGTTGTGGAAATAAAACTTCCGTAGCACCGGAGCAGAAAGTGGAAGCAACAGCAACACCGGCAGTAACCGAGGCACCGAAGTCAGATGTAGTGGAGATGAAGACTGCAACAGATGATACAGAGAATATCAAGAATGTGATGGGAACCAAGAGTGAAACCACTACAAGTATTGTATTTACGAATAAAATGGGGTCTACCATTTCAGCAATTTATGTTCGTCCGACCAGAGACGATGGAGATGACAGTGATGAGACATGGGGTAGTGACCTTGTGAACGGCAAGTTTTCACTGGCCGATAATGATAAGGCTGTTTATTATATGGAGAAAGATCAGAAGGATGATAATGGTGACACAGCAACCAGTTTTGATGTGCGCATAACATTCTCTGATGAGGAGCAGAATGAGTGCTTTTTCCGTCAGCTTCCGCTTACGACTATCTCACAGATCAGACTGTGTATGGATGGAGAGGGTGAAGACGGAATTCCTTATGCTACATATCTGACAAGCGGAAGCACCAGGGAAGTTTCCACTTTGAAGGATGTGAAGGCAAGACTTGGAATCGAGGATGACGGCGAGGAGAGTGACAGCACAGATTCCGACAGTGACAGCACTGATGTTACACCAACTCCGTCAGCAGATGATGAGAGTGGTAATTCAGATGGTACGGATAATTCGGACTCCACATCGTCTGCAGATTCCACATCAAACCAGCCGTCAGCAGATCCTACTTCAGCACCGTCTGATAACAATAATGGTGACAACAATAATGGTGATGATCCGGCTTCTGTAGCGGCAGGATATATCGGTAAGTCCATGTCAGATCTTGAGAGCGCATGCGGCAGTCCGAACGGCAGTGATTATGAAGATGAGCCGGAATCCGGCAAGACTGGTTATTATTACTATGATACGTTTACGGTTTCCACAACTTTTGATGATGATGGCAATGAAGTTGTATCCGGCGTATGGTAAAGGAGAATAAATATATGAAGAGAGTGTTACTGAAATTAAGCGGAGAGGCTCTTGCAGGAGAGCAGAAGAGAGGTTTTGACGAGGCAACTGTCACAGAGGTAGCCAAACAGATCAAGACTATTGTTGATGAGGGACTTCAGGTAGGTATTGTTATCGGAGGCGGAAACTTCTGGAGAGGACGTACCAGCGGAGCCATGGACAGAAGCAAGGCAGACCAGATCGGAATGCTTGCAACGATCATGAATTGTATCTATGTATCTGATATCTGCAGATATGTAGGACTTAAGACAGAGGTATTCACACCATTTGTATGCGGTGCGTTCACAACACTTTATTCTAAAGATGCAGTGGAAGAGAGCTTTGCAGCAGGAAAGGTAGTGTTTTTTGCAGGCGGTACAGGACATCCGTATTTCTCCACAGATACAGCTACTGTACTTCGTGCAGTTGAGATCGGTGCAGATGCTATCCTTCTTGCGAAGGCAGTTGACGGAATCTATGACAGCGATCCGAAGGTTAATCCGGATGCCAAGAAGTATGACGAGATTTCCATTGATGAGGTAGTTGCGAAGAAACTGGCAGCTATGGATCTGACAGCTTCCATCATGTGTATGGAGCAGAAGATGCCGATGCTGGTATTTGGTCTCGATGAGAAAGACAGCATTGTGAATACCGTTCACGGCAAGTTCTCCGGAACTAAGGTAACTGTGTAATCAAATTAATAAAATAACCATACAGGGAGATATGTGAAATGGATGAGAGAATTCAGGTATACGAAACAAAAATGGGAAAAACACTGAATGCTTTGGAGAGCGAGCTTACAACGATCAGAGCCGGACGTGCGAATCCGCATATTCTTGATAAACTTACTGTAGATTATTATGGAGCACCAACTCCGATCCAGCAGGTTGCTAACATTTCCGTACCAGAGGCGCGTATGATCCAGATCCAGCCATGGGAATCCAGCATGATCAAGGCAATCGAGAAAGCAATCCTCTGCTCTGACCTTGGATTAAATCCAAATAATGATGGCAAGGTGATCCGCCTTGTATTCCCGGAGCTTACCGAGGAACGTCGTAAAGAGCTGGTAAAAGATGTTAAGAAAAAAGGTGAAGGTGCCAAGGTCGCAGTGAGAAATATCCGCCGTGACGCTAATGACGCATTCAAGAAACTTGCAAAACAGGATGTATCCGAGGATGAGATCAAGGAGCTTGAAGAGAAAGTACAGAAGCTCACAGACAAGTACATCAAGGAAGTTGACAAGGCAATCGAGAACAAATCTAAAGAGATTCTGACCGTATAACTGCAGGAATACAATGATTAAGAGGGCTTCTTCGAAGAAGCTCTCTTTCTGTATGGAGGAAAAATAATGAACGTACCAAATCATATCGCGATCATTCTGGATGGAAACGGAAGATGGGCCAGAGAACGCGGAATGCCGAGAACATACGGACATGTGAAAGGCTGTGCCAACCTTGAGAACATCTGCTACGACATCAAAGATCTGGGAGTGAAATATCTGACAGTCTATGCTTTTTCCACAGAGAATTGGAAGCGTTCCAGAGATGAGGTTGAAGCACTGATGAAGCTGTTTCGCAGCTATCTCAAGAAATGTATCAAGATTTCCAGGAAAAATAACATGAGGATGAAAGTCATCGGAGATATTAAGGCATTTGCACCGGATATCCAGCAGAGTGTCCGTGAGCTTGAGGAATATTCCAAGGATTTTGACGGAATCTATTTCCAGCTGGCATTAAATTATGGAAGCCGTGATGAGATCCGTCGTGGAATGCAGAAGATGGCGCAGGATGTAAAAGATGGAAAAGTAGAGCCGGAGAGTATTACAGAGTCTACGATCGAGAGCTACCTGGATACAGCAGGTGTTCCAGATCCGGATCTGATGATCCGTACCAGTGGAGAGCAGCGGCTTTCCAATTTCCTTCTCTGGCAGCTGGCTTATTCCGAGTTTTATTTCACACCGGTAGCATGGCCGGATTTCAACAAAGAAGAGCTTATTAAGGCCATCGAGAAATATAATCAGAGAGATAGACGTTACGGTGGCGTTAAGGAGGAGTAAATTATGTTTAAGACAAGACTGATAAGTGGTATCGTCCTTGTCATCATTGCCCTTGCAACGATCATTTCCGGCAGCTGGATCTTGTTTTTTACACTTCTGGCTGTTTCATTGATCGGAATGCGTGAACTTTACAATGTGATGAAGGTGAGTAATGAGCACGTTACCGTGCTGGAGCTTGTGGGATATCTTGGAGCAGTGCTCTATTATATTGCCATAAAGTTTGATTTTGGAAATTTTGGAATGATGGCAGTCATTGTAAGTATGATCCTGATTCTGTTCGTTTATGTATTTGGCTACCCGAAATACCATGCAGAACAGGTAATGGCAGCATTTTTCGGTGTAGTGTATGTTGCAGTGATGCTTTCATTTATTTACCTGACCAGAAATCTTCCGGATGGTAAATTTCTGGTATGGCTGATCTTCTTATGCTCCTGGGGCTGCGATACCTGTGCTTATTGCGTGGGAATGCTCATCGGCAAGCACAAGATGGCGCCTGTTTTAAGCCCGAAAAAATCCATTGAAGGAGCTGTGGGCGGTGTTGTGGGTGCAGCGCTTCTGGGAGTGATCTATGCAGCAGCAACACAGGGGAAAATGGCTGAGTATGCCCTGATCTGCGGAGTTGGAGCTCTGATCTCCATGGTAGGTGATCTGGCAGCTTCTGCCATTAAGAGAAACCAGAACATCAAGGACTTTGGAAAGCTGATCCCTGGTCATGGTGGGATTCTGGATCGTTTTGACAGCGTGATCATCACAGCACCTGTTATTTATTATCTTGCAAAACTGATTCTTGGAATTTAGGAGATATTGAAATGAAGAATATTGCAATATTAGGTTCGACTGGTTCCATTGGAACCCAGACGCTGGATGTAGTGCGGAAGAATAATGATCTTCGTGTAGTTGCAGTCAGTGCAGGTAGGAGTGTGGAAAAGCTGGAGGAACAGATCCGTGAGTTTCATCCCCTTCTGGCAGCAGTCTGGGATGAGAAAGCAGCCGAAGATCTGAAGATCCGCATCGCAGATACAACAACAAAGATTGTCAGCGGGATGGACGGTCTTCTGGAGCTTGCATCCATGCCGGAGTCCGATATCCTTGTTACGGCTATTGTTGGAATGATTGGAATCCGTCCGACCATGGAAGGAATCCGTGCAGGAAAAGATATCGCACTTGCCAATAAAGAAACATTGGTCACAGCGGGTCATCTGATCATGCCTATGGCAAAAGAGTACGGTGTTTCCATCCTGCCTGTTGACAGTGAGCACAGTGCAATCTTCCAGGCAATCCACGGAGAAGAGAAAAAAGAGATCCACAAGCTGCTGATCACAGCTTCCGGTGGACCATTTCGTGGACGTACCACAGAATATCTTAAGAACGTGACAGTGGCAGATACTCTCAGGCATCCGAACTGGGTAATGGGACAAAAGATCACTGTAGATTCTGCAACACTGGTAAACAAAGGCCTTGAAGTTATGGAAGCGAAATGGCTTTTTGATATGGATCTGGATCATATACAGGTTGTGGTACAGCCGCAGAGTATTATTCATTCCATGGTGGAATTTAAGGATGGAGCCATTATGGCCCAGCTTGGAACACCGGATATGCGTCTCCCGATCCAGTACGCACTGTACTATCCTCACAGACGTTATCTGGATGGAGACCGTCTTGATTTTACGAAACTTCGCGAGATTACTTTTGAGGTTCCGGATATGGAGACATTCCGTGGCCTTCCAATGGCTATCCAGGCATCCGGAGAAGGTGGCAGTATGCCAACAGTCTTCAATGCAGCCAATGAGCTGGCAGTAAAGAAATTCCTGGAAGAAAAGATCGGATTCCTGGATATTTATGAGATTATTGCACAGTCTATGGACAGACACAAAAAAATCGCTCACCCGGATCTGGATGAGATCCTTTCTGTAGAGCAGGATACTTATCAGTGGATCGAAAGCAGGTGGTAAATTGAGATTTGTGATAGCTGTTATAATTTTCAGCGTTGTAATACTGATTCATGAGCTGGGACATTTTCTTCTGGCAAAAAAGAATCACATAGAGGTACTGGAATTTTCTCTTGGCATGGGTCCGAGAATTTTAAGTACTGTAAAAGGTGGTACCCGCTATTCCCTGAAGCTTCTTCCCCTTGGCGGTTCCTGTGCCATGGCCGGAGAGGACGCGGAGGATGATGGTCCCGGGACATTCAATTCAGCTCCTGTATGGGGCAGGATCGCAGTTGTTGCTGCAGGACCGGTTTTTAACTTTTTGCTGGCGTTTGTGCTTTCTGTGATCATTGTAGGCTGTATTGGTTATGATCCGGCTACAGTACTGGAAGTTACGGAAGGCTCCTCCGCTGAGAAGACAGGTCTTGAGGTCGGAGATGTGATCACGGAATACCAGGGATATCATATTGACCTGGGAAAAGACCTCTATGTATATTCTTATCTGAACCAGCTGGAAGAGGATGATACCATCCATCTGAAGGTAAAGCGTGACGGTGAGATAAAGGAATTTTCCTATAAGCCGGATGTAAACGTGAGATATCTTCTGGGCTTTAACCGTTCTGATGTGAATTCCATGACAGTGGAATCTCTGATCAAGGGAATGCCTCTGGAAGAGGCAGGCCTTGAGGCTGGAGATGTGATCACAAAGATCAATGGTGTGGAAGTTCCGGATGGAGCAACCTATGAGAAGTATCTTGAGAAACATCCTCTGTCTGATCAGCCGGTTACCATCACATATGAACGAAACGGGTTGGAATATGAGACAGAGATCACACCCAGAGAATACAGAACTCCGGTATCTGGTTTCGGGTATAATACTTACAGTGAAAAAACTTCTGGTTTCAATGTACTGAAATATGGTGCTGTGGAAGTGAAATATATGATCCGTACCACGATTTTGAGCTTAAAAGAGCTTGTGACCGGGCATCTTGGAATGAAAGATTTAAGCGGTCCGGTTGGCGTTGTGGATGCTATTGGTGATACTTATGAGCAGTCCAGGAGTGAAGGAACCCTGATGATTTGGATGAATATGCTGAATATGGCAGTCCTTCTCTCGGCAAACCTTGGAGTTATGAACCTGCTTCCTCTTCCCGCACTGGATGGAGGAAGACTGATGTTCTTACTTGTGGAGGCCATCCGCAGGAAACCGATTAACCGTCAGGTAGAAGGTATGGTGCATTTTGCGGGGCTTATGCTTTTGATGGCACTGATGGTTGTGGTGATGTATAACGATATTTTAAAAATTTTCTAAAAGAATATATGAAAAAGAAACTGATAAAAGAGAAGGCATAAAAGGCCTTCTCTTTTTCAGTGACAATTTTGCATAAAAATTAATTATTAAAAATGAAAAAAGCTTCCGGGTTTGAAATCCGTCTGTTCTTAAATAAAGAGTGCGAAAAAAATTCGTACTCTGGAATAGGGCCATTCATTCATATTCAGGCATATACTAGCAGAGAGTCAAAGTGTTTTCAGGCACAAAAAGGAGTCTCTGTTTATGAAAAATCATTCTTATATTTCCATGCAGCAGGATACCCCGGATCAGGGACAGCTGCAGGTGACGGTGCAGGATGGGGCAAGTAACCGTCCTGTGGAAAATGCCAGAGTACGGATTTCATACACAGGAGTACCAGATAATATCATTGAGGAAGTGCGTACGGATTCCTCAGGAAAAACACCTCTTCTGGATTTGGCAGCTCCGCCTTTGGAGTATAGCATGAAGCCGGTGGAAGAGCAGCCCTATTCCGAATATACAGTTCAGATCAGCGCAGATGGTTTTGAACCAAAAGAAGTGGCAGGAACAGAAGTACTTCCTCATTCAATCTCTTGGCAGGGTGCATCTCTCAGGCGGCAACAGGGAAATGGGGAGGATTATCAGCGGATCGTTATCGGGCCGCACACCCTGTTTGGAGAGTATCCGCCTAAAAATCCGGAAGCGGAGATTAAGCCGGTAAATGAATCCGGAGAAATCGTTTTGAGCAAAGTGGTGATTCCGGAGTACATCGTAGTCCATGATGGTCCGGCAGGGGACACCAGTGCCCGGAATTATTACGTACGTTACAAAGATTATATCAAAAATGTGGCCAGCAGCGAGATCTATGCAACCTGGCCGGACGATACGATTCGTGCCAATATCTTGGCAATCATGTCATTTACATTAAACCGGGTATATACAGAATGGTACCGGAACAAAGGCTATGACTACACCATCACTTCTTCCACAGCATACGATCATAAATGGATCAATGGCCGGAATATTTTTGACAGCATCGACAGGATTGTGGATGAGCTTTTTGAAAACTATCTTTCCAGACCGAATGTGCGGCAGCCTATCCTGACGCAGTATTGTGATGGCAGACGGGTGCAGTGCAGGGATCGTGGCTGGATGACACAGTGGGGAAGCAAGTCTCTGGGAGATCAGGGATATTCTGCAATTGAGATCATACGGAGCTTTTATGGAAATGATATGTATATCAATGTAGCAGAGGCAGTTTCCGGGATTCCTGTATCCTGGCCGGGATATGACCTGACAATTGGTGTTACCGGGGAAAAAGTGCAGCAGATTCAGGAACAGCTTAATGCTATAGCAAAAGCCTATCCCGCAATTCCAACTGTGACTGTGGATGGTATTTACGGCCCTGCAACAGCTGCTTCCGTAAAAAAATTCCAGAATGTGTTCGGGCTTCCGGCTTCCGGAGTGGTGGATTATCCTACATGGTATAAGATCCAGGAAATCTACGTGGCAGTTACCAGGATAGCGGAATTGCGATAATACAGATAATAGTTATAAAAAGATACGCATAAAAAAATATAATTGCAGATTTCAAAAGGAACAAAAATTACAGTTTTTGAAAAAAGTGTTTGACCTTTCAGAATAAACCAGGTATAATGGCTGTTTGTATATTTGAGCGCAGATCGCAAAACGATCGTGTTCATGAGCATATAGCAGAGCGGAATGCGAATGTCCGATTTATAAAAGGAGCGATGAAAAATGACATTTTATCAGGAACTGCAGTTAAGCTCAACAGGATCCAAACAGCTGATACGGAATACCACAGACAAAAAAGAAAAAAGAAGGCACATTCTGATCTATAATTTTAAAGTATATCTTGTTATGGCCTTCTGCGTAGCTGTTGTTACGTTATACAGCAAGATAACAGGGAATGACAACAGTGTTGTAGGCGTAACTGTACTTTTGGCAATGCTGGTCTTAAGACAGGCAGATTTTGGGATACGAACCACGCATGGACTTTTATCCATTGCCGGGATCTTTGGGATTTTGATCGCAGGCCCCAGACTTTCCAACATGGTTTCTCCGATACCGGCGTTTTTGATCAATGCAGTGAGCATTCTGCTTCTGATGATTCTTGGATGCCACAATGTAATTATGTATAATCATTCTACCTTTGTACTGGGATATCTCCTGCTGATGGGATATGATGTGACGGGAAAAGCTTATGTACTGCGTGTGGAGGGTCTTCTCGTGGGAATGGTTCTCTGCATGGTGATCTTTTACAAGAATCAGAAGAAGCGTCCGTATCGCAGGACATTTCCGGATCTGTTTCGGGAGTTTGATCTCTGTTCTTCCAGAGGCAGATGGTATTTAAGACTGACACTGATCGTTTCAAGTGCCATGCTGATCATGTCCCTTCTTGGACTTCCGAGAGCTATGTGGGCAGGAATCGCCTGCATGTCCGTATGTCTTCCGTTTACAGAGGACTGCAAGACCAGAGCAGGAAAAAGAGGTATGTTTAACATTGTGGGATGTCTGCTTTTTGTTGTGCTCTATCTGGTGCTTCCGAAATCCATGTATCCTTACATTGGAATGATCGGCGGAATTGGTGTAGGATATTCCGCAGGCTACGCATGGCAAACGGCGTTTAATACTTTTGGTGCGCTGTCCATTGCAGCAGGACTTTTCGGAATGCCGGCAGCAGTGCTGCTTCGTATCGGGGCGAATGTATTTGGGGCTGCTTATACAATGCTCCTGAATAAGCTGGGAGATAAGATTGTACAGCAAAAGCACGTTGTCAACGTGAGTCAGATGTGATAGTATAAAATTCATAAAGGCAAAATAATGCATCGCAGAGCCAAAGGCCGGGTGCATTATTTTTTTGGACAAAAGGAGTCTCAGAAGATGAATACGTTAACAATTCTATTACAGCAGATTGGGATGTTCGTGATCTACATTATCATGGGCATTATCCTGATCCGCACGAAAGTGCTGACAAGAGAAACCCTGGAGGTGATTTCCAGATTTGTGATCAAACTGGCACTTTCGGTTATGATCTTTATCAACACAGTTGACGGTGTAGACCGCAGAACATTTTTTTCATCCTTATCGATTCTTGCGATCGCAGCATCTATGTACATTGGGCTTTTGATCCTGGGAAAAATATCCGGAAAAATATTTCGGCTGAGAGGTGATCATCTGCAGCTGTACCGGGCGATGGTTGTATTTGGAAACGTAGGATTTATGGGAATTCCTATTATTACCAGTATTTATCCGGAAAAAGGAATGCTGTACATATCTGTTTTTACGGTCATTGACCAGCTGATGCTCTGGACCCTGGGTGTGAAGCTCACATCTCCTGCAGAAAAAGAAAGTGGGAAATTTAATCCCAGGAAACTCATTAATCCTGTCACAGTGGCAATTATACTTGCCATGCTCTGTGTGCTGACCGGGATCCATTTGCCATTGATCCTGGATACTGCACTGCAGAAAATGGGAGCTACCGCAACACCCCTTGCCATGATCTATCTGGGAGGAATTTTTGCCTGTATTGATGTGCTGAAATTTATCAAAGTACCGGATTATTATGGAATCGCTTTGATAAAGATGGTGCTATTTCCCATACTTTTCTATGTTTTGCTGGGATTTTTCCTGATTCCTTCAGATATCCATATGACAATGGCACTGGCTTCTGCCATGCCGGTAATGTCTTCTGTGGTAATGATGGCCAATGCTTCAGGTTCTGACGGAGATTATGCAATGGGAGGAATCCTGGTTACTACAGTATGTTCTATCATAACACTTCCGGCTGTATCCTGGATCTTTCAGATGATCGGTTAAAAGTATTGCTACGGAAATTATTTTGCCGTATAATGTGCATTAGCAAAAGGTTACTGCGCATTTTTGTGAGAGTAACGTAAAACGGCCTGATTTCCGGCCGGTCAGAGGAGAAAACAGACATGTACGAAGAGACAACAGAGAAACTTTTGGAATTTATCAGCAGCAGTCCAACTGCTTTTCATGCGGCAGAAACAATAAGAAAACGTTTTCTGGAAGAGGGCTTTACAGAACTGAAAGAGGAAGAACACTGGGAGCTGGAAAAAGGCGGAAAATATTTTGTTATGCGAAATCATTCTGCGATTATCGGTTTTTCTATTCCAATGAATGATTCCGGAAGATACCATATTATTGCGAGTCACAGTGATTCTCCGTCCTTTAAGATCAAAGAAAATCCGGAGATGTCTGTAGGTGGAGCTTATGTGAAGCTGAATGTGGAACGGTACGGTGGAATGATCCTTTCCACCTGGTTTGACCGTCCTCTTTCTGTGGCAGGCCGAATGATCGTGCGCAAAAACGGCAAGATCCTGGAGAAGCTTATAAACATTGACAGAGATCTTGTGATGATTCCGAGCCTTGCCATTCATATGAACCGGGATATTAACGGTGGATATCATTATAATGTGCAGAAGGATATGCTGCCTCTGTACAGCGGAAATGGTGAAAAAGGAAAGTTCCTGGATATGATAGCGGCAGAAGCAGAGGTTCGTCCGGAGGATGTCCTGGGGCATGATCTGTTTTTGTACAACCGTATGCCCGGAACTGTATGGGGAGCCAGAAATGAGTTTATATCAAGTCCGAGACTGGATGATCTGCAATGCACTTTTGCATCCCTGGAGGGATTTTTGCAGGCAGATAAAAAGAAAAATATTGCAGTCCATTGCGTTCTTGACAATGAAGAAGTAGGAAGCACCACCAGGCAGGGTGCAGCATCTGCATTTCTCAAGGATGTGCTGTACCGGATCAATCTGGCACTTGGCGGGGATCATGAGAGCTACCTTATGGCACTTGCGGAGAGTTTTATGATCTCTGCAGATAATGCACATGCGCTTCATCCAAACTATACAGATAAGTCAGATCCTGTGAACCGCCCGACAATGAATGGCGGAATCGTGATCAAATATAATGCAAATCAAAAATACTGTACAGATGGGATTTCAGCAGCGATCTTCAAGGAACTTTGCAGGGAAGCGGAGGTTCCGTATCAGACATTTGTAAACCGTTCAGATATTGCAGGCGGCTCCACACTTGGAAATATTTCCAACACACAGGCTGCCATGAATACAGTGGATATTGGTCTTCCGCAGCTGGCTATGCACTCAGCTTATGAGACAGCAGGAGTGAAGGATTCAGAGAGTCTGGTTCGCGCAGCAAAAGTATTTTACAGATGATATGGGAGATATGAGAAATGAGAAAAAAAGCGGTATTTTTTGATGCAGATGGAACGATCTGCGATATGAAAAAAGGTACTCCGGACAGTGCAATAGAGGCAGTGCGTGCATTGATAGATAATGGCCATGAAGCTTGGCTCTGTACAGGAAGAAGCCGTGCCTTTGTTCCATGGTATCTGGAACAGATCCCTTTTACAGGGATGATCACTGCCTGCGGATCTACCATAGAGAAAGACGAGAAGAGACTTTTTAATAAAGAAATGACACCGGAAATTGCAAAACTCTCCGTGGAAGTATTAAGAAAATATGGTCTGATCCCAGTGATGGAGGGTGCAGACTATATGTATTATGATAAGGACGAGTATACGGATGAAGTAAACTGGTATGCAAGCCTGATCACAGAAGCACTGGGAGATAAGTGGAGACCGATCCGGGGTAATGAAGACTGTATGCAGATCAATAAGATCAGTGCAAAAATGACGGCCGGCTGCGATGCAGAGGCTGCACTTGCCGTTTTAAGTGAGTATTATGATATCATCCGTCATGAGGGCAGCAGCTCTTTTGTTGGAAATACTATCGAGCTTGTTCCCAAGGGCTTTAACAAAGCTGTTGGCATTGCTGCAGTGATACACCTGTTTGATATTCCGTGGGAAGATACTGTGGTATTCGGAGACAGCAACAATGACTTGGCTATGTTTGAATATGCGGCCACCAAGGTTGCTATGGGAAATGCTTCCCCGAAGATCCAGGAGCTGGCAGATCATGTTACGTCCGATATGTTCCATTATGGAATCAGGGACGGTCTCCGGTATCTGAAACTGATATAGACTGAATATTTGTACAAAATGCAGAAATAAAAATGCTGTAAGAACTGTTTGGAAGCAGACAGCTCTTACAGCATTTTCTGTATGAAAAGGGCTGTATCTTTAGCATTTATTTATGCTCCGTGTTACGCAGAGTGGCAATGTTTATATCTTGTTGCAGACAAGCCGAATTCAGATAAGTCCAAGGTTCTTACAGATAAACAGCCATAAGGTCAATGTAAACGCACTGAAAACTGTAGTAAGAAGAACAACTCCGGAAGAGAAGGAACCTTCATGATCCATATTTTTTGCCATAACAAAACATGTTACTGTGCTGGCAGAACCAAGCATAATGATAATGGAAACCAGCTTATCCTGTGTGAAGCCGCAACGGATGGCCAGCGGGAGAAAAAGTGCTTCGTAGCCGACAAGCTTCATAAAAGTGCAGGCAACAGAAGCCTTCAGTCTGGAGAACGCTTTTCCAAAACGGAGAGAACCTCCCATGGCCATCAGACCAAGAGGTGTGGCTGTTTTTGCAAGGTTTCCGACTGTGGAATCCAGGATCTTCGGAAATGGGAGACGGAGCAGAGACCATAATGTACCAGCTGCAATTCCAAGAATAATTGGGTTGGTGATGATGCCTTTTAAAGTACGCTTCAGAACAACATCATTCAGTTTACCCTGACCTGGTTTGAATATGGAAAGAATCACAACAGCCATAACATTGTAAAGAGGTACACTTGCAATGATCATCAGTGGAGCCATTCCGGCGTTTCCATAAAGGTTCTGGATAATGGCGATACCCAGGATCGCAGCACTGCTCCGGTAAGATGCCTGGATAAATTCACCGCGTATATCTGAAGGATGAAGGAATCGGGACAGAAATACGGAGATGATAATGCTTACAGAAGTGATACTAAAACAGAAAGCCACCATCCTGAAATCCCAGGCTTCGTAAATATTGATCCTGGCAATATCCTGAAAAAGAAGTACAGGTAAAGGTACAACGAATACGAATTTATTCATACGGCTGACAAATGCGTCATCAAAAAGACCAATCTTCCGGAAAAAATATCCGAGAAGCAGAGTAAGAAAAATCGGAACAGTCACATTCAGACAAAAAACAAGATTTTCCATAAAGAAACCCTCCCATGGGTAAATATCTCCACTTATTATATCGAAACCATGAAAAATGTCAAACAAGGTATACGTAATGGAAAATTTCTGGTATGATAAAGTGTGTCCCGAAAAGGATGCAGGGGTTGAGAAGGAGAAAGGAAAGAAAATGAGATACGGAAAGATACGGATCGAAGATGGATTTTTTGTGTTTAACAGGCACATGATGCTGAACAGCCTTCCATGCAGGGATATTGTCTGGGCGTATATGCGCCGGGAAGGTGCGGATAAAACCGGAGAGAAACAGCTGATCATCAACTATCTGGTAATCATAACACGACGTCAGAAACGTTATAAATTCGATATGACTGAACAGGAGGTCCAGGATTGTCTCCGGCTTCTTAAATTGCTGAATCCTGATATGGCCGTAGGATTTCCCAAAGGCAGCAGGCTTCCACTGAAGAATCTTCCCAACACCAGGGATCTTGGAGCACTGATGACAGAGAATGGTTCACATATTCTTCCGAGAAAGCTTCTGCGCAGTGGCGAGATTTATCATGCTTCCATTACAGATACCCGGATCCTTGCAGAGGAATATAATGTAAAAACAGTGATCGATTTCCGTTCAGCAACTGAAGTAAAGAAAAAACCGGACGATATCATGGCTGGTGTGGAATATTACCATATCCCGATCCTGGATGAGGAGAGCGGAGGAAGAAGCTTTTTTGAACAGGTGATGTCCTGCTATGGGGATACTGATAAATATATGATAAACAGATACCGCAGTTTTCTGAATGATGAGTATTCTCTGAAACAGTATGCACGTTTTCTTGATGTACTTCTCCATGTAAAGAACGGGGCAGTGATCTTTCACAGTGGAACAGGAGAAGACAGAGCCGGAGTCGGAACCGCACTGCTGCTTTTGGCACTGGGCGTACCGAAAGAGACAATACGAAGAGATTTTATGCGTTCCAATCCATGTCTGGAGGAAGAACTTAAATATATGCGCAGGCTTTACCGGGCTTACCGTCCTGAGAACAGTCAGAAGTTTGCCAATCTTACTGCTTTTTATCAGGTAAAAGAATCCTACATTAATACCATATTTGATCTCATTGAGAATGAATACGGAGGGGGAGAGAGATTCCTTCGTAAGAAGCTTTATCTGACTGCGAAAGCAACAGAAGAGCTGCGCAAAAAATATCTGATCTGATGTAAACTCTTTATTAATTTGAAGGTGTCTTACGAGAAATTTTGATTGACAAAATTTTCGAAGTTGCTATAATGATAAGAAAGCAAAGATTTATTAGATTAAAGCGTTACTTGACGAAGTCAGGTTTCTTTACATAACGTATTGAAAGCAGGTGTATTATGGAAAAGAGAATACTATCCATTCTTGTGGATAATACCTCAGGAGTCCTTAGCCGTGTGGCTGGTCTTTTCAGCCGCCGTGGATATAATATTGACAGCATTACAGCAGGTGTGACTGCAGATCAGAGATATTCCCGCATGACAGTTGTATGCGAAGCGGATGATCAGATGATACAGCAGGTTACGAAACAGCTTGCCAAACAGGAGGATGTGAGAGATGTCAAGGTTCTGGAGCCGGATGACAGTGTTGCCAGAGAATTAATGCTGGTGAAGGTTGCCGTGAAGCCGGAGCAGAGGCAGGGAGCACTTTCAGTTGCCGATATTTTCCGTGCCAAGGTGGTGGATGTAAGTAAGGATTCTCTGATCATGGAGATGACTGGAAGCCAGAACAAGCTGAAGGCTTTTATTGAACTGATGGCTGACTATGAGATCCTTGAGCTTGCCAGAACAGGAATCACGGGACTGTCCCGCGGAAGTGAGGATGTACGTTTCCTGTAAGATACATATGTTTGCTAGGAGGGGCGATACTCTCTTAACGATAAATAATTTTATGAAAAAGATGTGATGAACATCAGAGGAGGAAAACAAAATGGCAAATAAGATTTTTTACCAGGAAGATTGTAATCTTGGATTATTGGATGGTAAGACAATTGCGATTATCGGATACGGAAGCCAGGGACATGCACACGCACTGAACCTTAAAGAGTCCGGATGCAACGTAATCATCGGTCTTTATGAGGGAAGCAAATCCTGGAAAAAAGCTGAGGAGCAGGGATTTGAGGTATATACATCTGCAGAGGCAGCTAAGAAAGCAGATATCATCATGATTCTGATCAACGATGAGAAACAGGCTGCACTTTACAAAAATGATATCGAGCCGAACCTTGAGGAAGGCAACATGCTTATGTTCGCTCATGGTTTCAACATTCACTTCGGATGTATTAAACCACCAGCTTATGTTGATGTTACAATGATTGCTCCTAAAGGACCTGGACACACAGTAAGAAGCGAGTATCAGGCTGGTAAAGGTGTTCCGTGTCTGATCGCTGTAGAACAGGATGCTACAGGTAAAGCACAGGATATCGCACTTGCATATGCACTTGGAATCGGTGGAGCAAGAGCTGGTGTTCTTGAGACAACATTCCGTACAGAGACAGAGACAGACCTCTTTGGTGAGCAGGCTGTACTTTGTGGTGGTGTTTGTGCACTTATGCAGGCTGGTTTTGAGACACTTGTTGAGGCTGGATATGATCCAAGAAACGCATACTTCGAGTGTATCCATGAGATGAAACTGATCGTTGACCTGATTTATCAGTCAGGATTCGCAGGAATGAGATATTCTATCTCCAACACAGCTGAGTACGGCGATTACATCACAGGACCGAAGATCATCACAGAAGATACAAAGAAAGCTATGAAGAAAGTTCTTTCCGATATCCAGGATGGTACATTCGCAAAAGACTTCTTACTTGACATGTCCGATGCAGGTGCACAGGTTCACTTCAAGGCTATGAGAAAATTAGCTGCTGAGCATCAGTCTGAGAAAGTCGGCGAAGAGATCCGTAAACTCTACAGCTGGAACGGCGAGGACAAGCTTATTAATAACTAAGCAAAATTTATTGTAAAACAATAAATTTTGCGCTACTCGAACGAAGCGTAAGCGGAGTTTGAGTCAGACGTAGAATTTGCTACAAACGTATTGTAAAACAATAAATTTTGCGCTACTCGAACGAAGCGTAAGCGGTCAGACAAAGTATCGTTTGAATAGAGTAGCAGAAAATTCAGATTTTAAAATCCCATTGGATGTTTATATATTAAGCACCCAATGGGATTTTTTACAATGATTATAAATAATTTATACAGTTAATGAAGGATCAGTTCATGAGAAATCAATATCGGCTGCATTATGAAAGAAAGGAGCGATCAGTGAAGACTCGACATCTTTCTGGCGACAGACAAATCCAATTTCCCGGCGGGGAAACAAGAAACCTACAGGTACTTCAATCAGAGTACCCTCTTTCAGTTCTTTTTCTACAAAATCCCTGATCACACAGGCAATACCAAGGCCAATCTCTGCAAACTGGATCAGAAGATCCATAGTTGTCACTTCCAGGATATGGCTCAGTTCTATCCGGTGTTCTTTTAATTGTGTATTTACAGTCTGTCTTGTGATATTATCATCATCAAGCATCATAAAAGTTGCAGTTTGCAGTAAGGATTCATCGGGATATAATTTCTTCTGGTTTTGAAGATACTGCTCCGTACAAACGAACGTATCCTGTATCTGGAGAAGCGGCTGAAAAAAATATCCCCGGAGTTTCTGCGGTCGCCCGATGAGGCCAAGATCAATCTTTTCCTCATCCAGAAGCTGTAAGGTTTGATAAGTAGACTGGCAGGAAATGGTAATACGTACATGAGGAAACCGGTCTATGTATTCTTTCAGATGAGAGAGAAGGACATATTTGCTTAAAGTAGAACTGGCTCCCAGACGCAGTTTTGGAATGGCTCTGGAGCGGTTATGACGAATGGAACTTTCGCCTTCATCAAGAAGCAGAAGCGCAGCTTTTACCTTCTCAAAAAGAAGTTCTCCGTCAGGTGTTAAAGTTACACCTCGGGAATTACGGTTAAAAAGGATAGTATCCAGATTTCGTTCCAGCTTTTGGATAGCCTTACTGATTGCAGGCTGGCTGATATAAAGATCTCTGGAACTGTGTGAAATACTGCCTGTGCTGGCGACAGTGTAAAAGATGTAATAAAGGGAAAGATTATCCTGCATGTAATACCTCCTGAGTTCCTGATGAACAGTAGCATATAAGTTACTGTCCATTGGTAATATTCCGCGAAGCGTGTTACTAAGAACGGAGTGAACAGTAACGCATATACAGTTATTATAACATACTGGCGGGAAAAAGAGGTTGCATTTCAGAAGAGTTTCTGTTATAATTTTTTTGTTGCGGGGTATGGCGTAGCTTGGTAGCGCGCACGGCTGGGGGCCGTGAGGTCGCAGGTTCAAATCCTGTTGCCCCGATAATAAATAAAGAGTGTGAAAACTGGACAACTTACCAGATTTTGCACTCTTTCTGTTTTTATCGGGTGTTATTTTATAATATCAGGTGTATATTTTTCACGTCAGAATCTATTCCTTATATCTTGAGTAAAATCTGTTCCGACACTTCTCTGTCAGTCATGTTTCGCCCCTCCCCTTTATAAAATCAAAGGTTCGTGTAATCATATGCTACTACATCCAGAGTGTGAGATTCAGTAAGTTGACGAGGAAATGTAAACTGCCCAAAAAAGGAATTGTTCTTTGAATAATAATATAAAAGAAAAGTAGTATTTATAAAACCATCATCAAATAGTAAAAATGAGATCAAAAGTGAACAGCAGGGAATAATAAAAGGAGACCGGGAGCAGTGCGGGCTCCCGGTAAAAAAGTATGAAAAAGAAAAAGATATATTCAGCAACTGCATTTGCTGTTTACAGTAATAATATAATGAAAAAATGTGTTTGTTTTGTGAAAGGAAAATGAGGAAAATGTGAAAAATCATATCAATTTATTTAGCTTTTCAACAATATCCAAAAGTTCTTCTCTGGAAAATTCTCCAAAACTCATCAGTGCACGTAAAGGCATGGAGTCGGTCATGGCCAGAGTCATTTCCTCGGAAATAGCTTCGGAAGCAGCATCAGAGACAGATTCCTCACCTCCGTTCAGAATAGAAAGATATGATGCGGTAAGCTTCTTGGCTGTTTCTGCAGTCTTCGGGTTGCGGAACAGCTCACCGAGGGTAGTGTTCATGTGAACATGCAGCGGGATCTCCTGGCTACTGTTCAGCTGGATTTTGCTTTCCAGACGGATATCTCTGGAAGATGCACCGATAAGGATCTTATATTCGCCGCTTGCTGCAAACCAGTCGTGAAGATCTGTGTTGTACCATGCAAAGCTTCTCTTATCCAGTTCCATGGTTACAGTTTTGGTTTCGCCTGGATCCAGAGCAACTTTTTCAAAGCCTTTGAGCTCTTTTTCCGGACGGATCGCGGAATTGGTGCAGTCTTTTACATAGAGCTGTACAACTTCCTTTCCGGTCATATCGCCTGTGTTTGTAACATCAACGGAAACAGAGATGGTATCTTTTTCTGTCGGGTTCCCGTTGGAGATATTCAGATTGCTGTAAGCGAAAGTTGTGTAGGAAAGTCCATATCCGAACGGATATGCCACATCCATTTCTTTTGTATCATAATAACGGTAGCCTACGAATACACCTTCACGGTATTCGACCTTCTCGCCGCTGCCGAAGTTCAGATAAGATGGGTTGTCGGACAGCTTAAGAGGCATGGTCTCTGCAAGTTTACCGCTTGGATTTACTTTTCCGTAAAGGATGTTTGCAACAGCAGTACCGCCTGCCTGACCGCCGAGATATGCCTCCAGAAGGCCTTTCACGTCATTAAGCCATGGCATTTCCACAGGGGAACCGTTGTGGAGAACGATCACCGCGTTTGGCTGAACTTTGAGGATTTCAGCAATGAGACGGTTCTGGCAGTCCGGAAGTCTCATATGGGAGCGGTCATATCCTTCGGACTCAAAGCTATCCGGAAGTCCTGCGAAGATCACAACTTTATCAGCCTCGCCTGCTACTTTAAGTGCTTCTGCTGCAAGGGTGTCATCGTAGAGATCTTTGTCTGCAGGGAAACCTTCTGCATAGATAACTTGTGCGTCAGAAGGAACAGAATCCAGCGCATTTGTAATTTTGAAACAGTTGATATGGGAACTTCCACCACCCTGGAAACGTGGTTTTTTGGCAAAACCGCCGATGAAAGCAACTTTTTCAGCGTTTTTCAGAGGAAGAATCTGTCCGTCGTTTTTCAGAAGAACCATGGATTCCTCGGCAATATGACGAGCTTCCTCATGATCTTTTTCCATAGTGAATTCCTGTGGTGTACGGTTGTCTGCGTACTCGAAGATAATGCGCAAGATACGCTCTACAGCCTGATCCAGTATTTCTTCTTTCAGGGAACCGTTCTTTACAGCCTGTACGATAAGTGCGTCATTGGCACCGTTTGAGGATGGCATTTCCAGCTCAAGGCCAGCTTTCAGGCCTTTGACACGGTCATTAACTGCGCCCCAGTCTGACATTACATAGCCTTTGAAGCCCCAGTCACCGCGGAGGACATCTGTGAGAAGCCATTTGTTTTCAGATGCAAAAGTGCCGTTGATCTGGTTGTAGGAGCACATGAAAGTGTATGGCTGAGCTTTTTTTACAGCTGTTTCAAATGCCGGGAAATAAATCTCACGTAAAGTTCTCTCGTCAGCCTCAGAGGAGTTGCTCATACGGTGATATTCCTGGTTATTAGCTGCAAAATGTTTGATGGAAGTTCCCACATGCTGGGACTGTACACCGTTTACAAAAGCAGCTGCGATCTCACCTGCAAGATATGGATCTTCAGAATAATATTCGAAGTTTCTTCCGCAGAGAGGAGAACGTTTGATGTTTACAGCTGGTCCAAGGACTACAGACACATCGTTAGCCTGAGCTTCTTTTCCGATAGTCTTACCCATTCTTTCCATCAGCTTACGGTCAAAAGAGCATGCGCTTAATGCAGCAGGCGGGAAGCAGACAGCTTTGATACTGTCATTCATTCCAAGATGATCGCCTTTGTCATCCTGTTTGCGAAGTCCGTGAGGGCCATCGCTGACCATAACTTCCGGGATACCTAAGCGGTCTACATGTTTCAGATGCCAGAAATCAAGGCCTGAACACATGCCTGCTTTTTCTTCCAGAGTCATCTGGCTTACGATTTTTTTCAGATCACGTTCCATAAAAAATACCTCCGAATTGTTTTTTCTTACTATGGACTATAGCATGTTTTATTGATAAAATATAATAAAAACTTGCTGAAAATAATAAAATATTGCAGTTCTTCCGGCGTTGTTTTCGCGAGTATAAAAAAGAATATTAAAGGATGTGGAATATGAAAGAGAAAGATTTCCCCAATAAAAAAACTGAAGATATCCTGGCTTTAAATCGTGGAGAAGATACTTTGTTCCAGAGAAGAGAGAACCTTCAGAGACATGCTTCTTATGCAAGTGAGAGGAGGCAGTATGATGCGATCCGTAACGGACAGGTAGAGCAGATATATTCTGTTATGCGGAAGAAACCCGACGGGACACCGGGAGTCCTTTCGAAGAATGAGCTTCGCAACAGCAGAAATATGTTTATTGCCAGTATTACCCTGGATACCAGGGCGGCCATAGAAGGCGGCGTGCCGGAGGAAACGGCATATTCACTGAGTGATGGGTACATTCAGACTGTGGAGGAATGTATGGATCAGTCCGCTATCAAGGAGCTGACTTTGCAGGCAGCAGTACATTTTGCATCTGAGGTGCGTAAATATGGAAGCCCTCATTACAGTAGGGCGGTTGACAGAGCTGTGAAATATATCCATCTTCACCTTCATAATCCGATTACACTGGGGACAGTAAGCGAAGCGGCAGGAATCAGTCCATATTATCTTTCCAGAATATTTCGGCAGGAAACAGGGATGTCTATTGTTGATTATATTCAGAAGGAGAGGATCGAAGCGGCCTGTAATATGCTTTCGTATTCAGATTATACAGCTTCCCAGATCGGAGAATATCTCTGTTTTGCAAATCAGAGTTATTTTATCCGGATATTCAGGAAGTTTACAGGTATGACTCCGGCGAAGTACAGGAAGTATATGATGAAAGGAAGGGAATGGGAGTAAGTTCAGATTACAGTTTGTATATTGGTGAGTATATAATAATCGCTGTCGTTTATTGATAATATTTTGTGGCAAGCCAGAGTAGAAATATATCTGGCTTTTACGGAAGAATTATAGTAATATACGTAAGAAGACCGGGCGGGTCTGTCAGATGAATCTGTGAGAGCTGTTCGTTTAAATAAGAGAGAGGACATACAATGAAAGACATCATAGCAAGTATTATTACAAGTGTGCTGACAGCTTTATACCAGCCTTTCTGGTTTTCCGTGATCTTGTCTGTACTGGTATTATTTTTTTATCTTTTTTCTTATCATAATGAGACAGGCGGGAGAGGGATCAGGGGTGCTTTTTCAGTGTGGTGGCAGTTTTTTAAGGACAGTGCTTTTTTTCGAAAACTGTTTTTCCTGACTTTTTATACAACCATGATCTTGTTCCGTACGCTGCTGAACAGGGATATGTGGATGAATCCACTTTCTGATGTGATGGGAAACTGGTGGATCTGGAAATATGGAAATGATGGTACCAGAAATCTTACAACGGAGTGTATTGAGAATCTGATGCTGTTTATTCCTTTTACGATTCTGCTGTTTTGGACTGCGGGTAAGCGTATCCTGAAAAAAACAACTTTTCGGAATGCGGTGTGGACGGGATTGAAGATCACATTTGTATTCTCGCTGTCAATTGAATCCCTGCAGCTGTTCCTGAGACTTGGAACATTTCAGGTTTCTGATCTGGCATATAATACTCTTGGCGGAGGTATCGGCGGAGCTGTTTTCTGGATGGGATATCGATTGACCGAAAAACGAAAAATTACATTGACAAATCAGCTGTAACATGTTACCCTAGTACCAGTTTCAATAAGTGAAATGCACTGATGAGGAATAGTATACAGCGAACGGAGCACAGAGAGCTGCTGGCCGGTGAGAAGCAGCGGAAGGGATTTGTGGAACTCGCCTCGGAGCATCTGTCCGAAATCTTTTTATAAGAGAGTAGACACAGACGGTGTCCACCGTTATCAGGAGAGGATATAAGGATGTCGCTGACATTCCGTATCTGTTAAGTGTGTGAATTTTTATTCATGAAATAAGAGTGGTACCGCGTAGGACAGCAGTTGTCTTTCGTCTCTTGCAGAATCTGCAGAGTCGGAAGATTTTTTTATGCCTGAAAGTAAAAAATCAAACGATTAATTGGAAAAAGAAAATGGAGGAAAACAAAAATGATGACACCATCTAAGTACAAACGTCAGTATTACATGCCGCCTGTTAAATGTATGAAATGGGCGGAAAAAGAATATGTAGAGAAAGCCCCGATCTGGTGCTCTGTAGACCTTCGTGACGGAAACCAGGCACTTGTGATCCCGATGAGCCTGGAGCAGAAGGTTGAGTTTTTCAAGCTTCTTGTAAAGATCGGTTTTAAAGAGATCGAGGTAGGTTTCCCGGCAGCTTCTGAGACAGAGTATGAGTTTCTTCGTACATTGATCGAGCAGAATCTGATTCCTGAGGATGTAACTATCCAGGTACTGACACAGGCCAGAGAACATATCATCCGTAAAACATTCGAGGCTGTAAAAGGTGCTCCGAAAGCAATCGTTCATGTATACAATTCCACATCTGTATCTCAGAGAGAGCAGGTATTTAAGAAATCAAAAGAAGAGATCCTGAAGATTGCAGTAGACGGTGCTGCGCTTCTGAAGAAGCTTGCAGATGAGACTGAGGGTAACTTCCAGTTTGAGTACAGCCCGGAGAGCTTCACAGGAACAGAGCCGGAGTATGCACTTGAGGTCTGCAACGCAGTTCTGGATGTATGGAAACCAACTGCTGATAATAAGGCAATCATCAACCTGCCTGTAACTGTTGAGCATTCCATGCCGCATGTTTACGCAAGCCAGGTTGAGTACATGTGTGATAATCTGAAATACCGTGAAAATGTCATCGTATCCCTTCATCCGCATAATGACCGTGGCTGTGGTGTTGCAGATTCTGAGATGGGACTTCTTGCGGGTGCTGACCGAATCGAGGGTACTTTGTTTGGAAATGGTGAGCGTACAGGTAATGTAGATATTGTAACACTTGGTATGAATATGTATTCACAGGGTGTTGATCCTAAGATCGATTTCTCTGATATGCCGCATATCTGCGAGGTTTATGAGAAATGTACAGGAATGCAGATCTACGAAAGAAGTCCGTACAGCGGAGCTCTTGTATTTGCAGCGTTCTCCGGTTCTCATCAGGATGCCATTGCAAAAGGTATGCATTGGAGAGAAAACGGCGATCTGGAACACTGGACAGTGCCGTATCTGCCTATCGATCCGACAGATGTGGGAAGAAACTATGATGCAGATGTTATCCGTATCAACAGCCAGTCCGGAAAAGGCGGCGTAGGATATATCCTGGAGACAAAATTCGGCCTGAACCTTCCTCCGAAAATGCGCGAGGCTATGGGCTATGCAGCGAAAGCAGTATCCGACCACAAGCACAAAGAGCTTCATCCGGATGAAATCTTCAGTCTGTTCAAATCTACTTTCGAGAATGTGGTTGAGCCGTACAGCATCAATGAGGTTCATTTCCAGCAGAAAGACGGCGGCATTGTAACACGGGTAATTTCTACATTCCGTGGAAAAACCATTGTCACAGAGGCTGCCGGAAACGGTCGTCTGGATGCAGTCAGCAACGCACTGAAGAAAGCTTACGAGCTGAAATATACACTGGAGACCTATCAGGAGCATGCGCTGGAGCAGAGTTCCACATCAAAGGCTATTGCTTATGTCGGAATCCGTAAACCAGACGGAACTCTTGCATGGGGTGCTGGTGTTGACCCGGATATTATCCGTGCGTCCATCGATGCGTTGGTAACAGCAATCAATAACCGCTGAAAATAAAAAAATATTGTCAAAAACAGTCGGGCAAAATGGCTTGACTGTTTGAAGCTGCAATACTATAATCAGAGCTGTAAAACAAGAGAAGAAATTGTCCTGACAGGCAGATAGAAGTACATTTTTCGGAGATCAAATGCATGTGATTTAAAGAAAATGTAAGGCCATCTGCCTGTTTTTTTACATGATCAGAAGGTGTTCGATGTGAGCAGAATGGGATTTGAGGTTTGTTGCGAAATGAGACATATGTGGATAACCGAGTGATTTTATGTGGATTCGGATGTGGAAAGAATGTGGAAGGGCTGTGGATAATATGGAAATACCTCCAAAACACAGAAAAGTGGGAAAAAAAGCTTGACATAGGTCACTTTATTAAATATAATTTTCTCATACATTACAAAAATGTTACAAAAATATAAAGGAAACAAACGGAATGTAACTATTCGTATTTGGGGAAATAGATAATTGTGGGGGCTATCATTACTGATTTCTGAAAAAGAGAGAATAGTTGCAGAAAATCTAACGCAAGGAATGAGATTATGAAAGTTGAGAAAGATTTGCGGGATGATGCCTCAGAGCAGACAGAACGTAAAAATGAAAAAATCAGAGGGAATTCCGTGCGCAGTTTTGCAGTGCTGACCGTATGTGCAGTTTTGGCGATGATAATTTCTTTCGGGACAAAAATATCGATTGGAAATGGAAACAACAGGGTTTATGCAGCAGCTGATACAAGCAGGAATTCCACTGATGAAGAAGCAGCAGTTCCAACTGGCATCGCAGGAGTGGTTTCAGGCGTTTCAGATACACCATCATCCGGAAGTACGATCACCAGGATTGGAAGTTCCTGTGAGCAGGTGATCGTAGGACAGCGGGTAAAAAAAGTAGAAAATACCACTGCGGACCTCAATGTAAGTTCATCTATGGAGAACAAGGTCAATGAGCTGGATGCAAGGTCGATCACACTGGCCGAGAATCCTACATTGATGTCTGATGAGGATTACGATACACTGTTGCGCATTGTAGAGGCTGAAGCGGGAAGCGAGGATATTAAAGGCCGTGTTCTGGTAGCTAATGTAATAATGAACCGGGTAAAGAGTGAAGATTTTCCGGATACAGTCACAGAAGTTGTCTGGGATAACAGTGACGGAGTACCGCAGTTTTCCCCTACCTATGATGGAAGGATCAATGAGGTCTCAGTATCTGATGAGACAAGAGAAGCTGTAAAACAGGCACTGAAAGGAACAGATTACTCCGAAGGAGCACTTTTCTTTATACAGAAATCCGCAGCAGAAGCTCATAATGTGAAATGGTTTGAGAAGGATCTTAAGAAACTTTTCAAATATGGAGTTCACGAATTTTATACATATAAATAAGATGTGTATGCTACACACAGAGAAAACCGTCGGCAGATCGCAAGCCGGCGGTTTTTATGTCACAGAAGAATCTTTTTTAAAAGGTGGTGGTATTTTCCATAATTCCATGCTATAATGTGGTGAAGTTCGAAAGAAACTAATATTTTATAAAATAGAAAGGCGGAACACCAATGCAGGTATTGTACAAAAGCACCAGAGGAAAAGAGCAGGCAGTTACAGCGTCTATGGCCATACTGAAAGGCCTTTCTGAGGACGGCGGACTGTTCGTGCCTGATAACATTCCCAAGCTGGATGTACCAATGGAGAAGCTGGCACAGATGACTTATCAGGAGACAGCATATGAAGTAATGAGCCGTTTTCTTACAGACTTTACAGAGGAAGAGTTAAAAGACTGTATCAATAAGGCATACGACAGCAAATTTGATACAGAGAAGATTGCTCCTCTTCACGAGGCTGACGGAGCATATTTCCTGGAGCTGTTCCACGGCGCAACGATCGCGTTCAAGGATATGGCACTTTCCATCCTTCCTCATCTGATGACAACAGCAGCGAAGAAAAATAATGTCAGGAATGAGATCGTGATCCTTACTGCAACTTCCGGAGATACAGGAAAGGCTGCAATGGCAGGTTTTGCAGATGTACCGGGAACCAGGATCATCGTATTTTATCCGAAGCATGGTGTAAGCCCGATCCAGGAGAAGCAGATGGTAACTCAGAAAGGTGCCAATACCTATGTAGTAGGAATCACAGGTAATTTCGATGATGCCCAGACTGCAGTTAAGAAGATGTTCAATGATCATGAGCTGGCAGCAGAGCTTGACAAGGCAGGATTCCAGTTCTCATCTGCCAATTCCATCAACATAGGACGTCTCGTTCCACAGATCGTATATTATGTATATGCTTATGCAACACTGGTACATGATGGGAAGATCAAGGATGGCCAGGAGATCAATGTGGTAGTTCCAACCGGTAATTTTGGAAATATCCTTGCTGCATATTATGCAAAACAGATGGGGCTTCCGATCCATAAACTGATCTGTGCATCCAATGAGAACCGTGTTCTCTATGATTTCTTCCGTACAGGAACATATGACAGAAAACGTGACTTTATCCTTACAACATCTCCGTCCATGGATATCCTGATCTCCAGCAACCTGGAGCGCCTGATCTACCGTCTTGCAGGAGAGAATGCTGAGAAATGTGCAGAGCTTATGAAATCTTTAAGTGAGGGCGGTGAGTACACGATCACGGACGAGATGAAAGTACAGCTTCAGGATTTCTACGGCAATTTCTGCAGCGAAGATGAGACTGCCGAGGCGATCAGCGAGACATATAAAGGCAGCAATTATGTGATTGATACGCATACAGCAGTCGCAGTTGGCGTATATAAGAAATATGTAAGCGATACAGATGATCACACACCGACTGTTATTGCTTCCACAGCAAGTCCGTATAAATTTACAAGAAGTGTAATGGAAGCTCTTGGAGAGGAGCATAAAGATCTGGATGATTTCGGCCTTGTAGATGCACTTTCCAGACTTTCCGGAGTGCCGGTTCCGCGTGCAGTTGAGGAGATCCGTACTGCTCCTGTACTTCATGACAGAGTTGTGGATGCACCGGATATGCCGGATGCAGTAAGAGATATTCTCGCTATTGTTCACTGAACAGTAACCATTAGATAATAAAAATCAGTAAGATTGTGTATTTTCTGTTGAAAAAGCACAAATACTGGTTTATAATAAAAACAACGAAAACCGAATCCTGGAATGTTCGATCCCCCTTTTCTTTTTGAACCTACATTGACATTTTGGGAATCCAAGATCGCAGATTGGATGTCAGACCTCACGTTGTGGTAGGCAGAAGATACTGTTGAGGATACCCACCTAGCATCTGCTAGGCGTCAAAAATAAGGGAACGGCATCCCGGGATTAATCGGTTAAAAACATAGAGCCGGTTGATGGCTCTTTTTTCATATATGGGAGGAATTACAGTATGGGTGTTTCTGAAAGAAAATTTGGAACACTTCCCACAGGGGAAGAAATAAAGATATATCATCTTGAGAATAAGTCAGGAGCATATGCAGAGGTGCTTTCGTTTGGCGCGATTCTGGCGAAGATATGTGTTCCGGATAAGACCGGAGAACTTAGAGATGTGGTTCTGGGATATGATGATATCGAAGGATATGAAGTGAACGGATGCTTTTTCGGAGCGATCATCGGAAGAAGCGGAAACCGTATCGAGAATGCCAGATTTTTTATTGATGATAAAGAAGTGGTTCTTGCTGAGAATGAGAATCATAATAACCTGCACAGCGGCCCGAATGGTTTTGAGAAGAAGCTCTGGGAGGTAAAAGAGATCTCCCAGGAGAAGAACAGTGTGGACTTTTTCCGTATCAGTCCTGACGGAGAGAACGGATTTCCGGGAGAGTTTACTGTTGTTGTGAAATATGAGTTTACAGAGGAGAATGAACTGAAGATTATTTACAGAGGACGTTCTGATGCGGCTACTGTAGCTAATATGACCAACCATTCCTACTTTAATCTGAATGGAGAGGGAAGTGGAAATGTGCTGGATCAGGAGGTCTGTATTCATGCGAAATATTTCACTCCTGTAAAAGACAGCCAGTCTATCCCTACAGGGGAATATGTATCTGTTGAGGGAACACCGATGGATTTCAATGTTTCCAAACCTATCGGAAGAGACATTGAGGCTGATTTTGAACAGTTGAAGCTGACTGGCGGTTATGACCACAACTATGTGACAGATAATTATGCAAAAGGAAATGTACGTGCCATTGCCAGTGCATACTGTAGGGAGTCGGGTATTGGTATGGAAGTTTCTTCTGATTGTCCGTGTGTGCAGTTTTATGCAGGCAACTTTATTGTAGACGAGAAGGGTAAGAAGGGGCATGTTTACCATCAGCGTGACGGATTTTGCCTGGAAACACAGGTTGAGCCCAATGCAGTGAATGTGGAAGATTTTCATTCTCCGATTCTGCGTCCGGGTGAGGAATACAGTTCCGAGACAATTTATCGATTTTTTGTAAAATAAGTGCTGCCGGTCTGGAGGAAGGCAGTGAAAGAAACAGAGGTATGAGGAGCAATGCAGATACGTGTAGCCGGAGAAAATGATGCAGCAGTACTTGTGGAGATCTATTCTTACTATGTAGAGAAGACAGCGGTCACATTTGAGTATAAGACGCCTTCCGTGGAGGAATTTGCAGGAAGGATCCGTGATATCCAGAAGAAATATCCATATATTGTGGCGGAAGAGAACGGAGAGATCCTGGGGTATGCATATGGTTCTGCCTTTCATCCGAGGAATGCCTATGGATGGTGTGCCGAGATGTCTATTTATGTGAAACATGACAGAAGGGGAAGCGGTGCAGGTGGAAGGCTTTACCGCGCCCTGGAGAGTCTTCTGGCTGAGATGGGAGTGCTCAATCTGAACGCCTGCATTGCAGTTCCTCAGAAAGAGGATGAGTACCTTACAAATGCCAGTGTGGATTTTCATAAACATTTTGGATACAAGAGAGTGGGAATGTTCCACAGATGCGGCTACAAATTCAACCGCTGGTATCATATGGTATGGATGGAGAAGATGATTGGCGAGCATAAGAGTGTGCAACCGGAAGTGAAACCTTTTCCGGAGATCCAGGATAAGATCGGCTTTGATCGCTTTTCCTGGTAAAAAAAGAAACTCGAGGGGGTCAGCATGGACGAGGATAAAAAGAAGCGAAATGTGATTCAGCTCATGCTGGGATTTGTGAGGCGGGCCAACGGAGATCATGTCAGTGCATATGCTGCCCAGGCGGCGTACTTTCTTATTATGTCGTTTATTCCGTTTATCCTGTTTCTCACAACACTAATCCGCTATACACCATTAAGCTACAATGTTGTCCGGGATGCAATCATAGGATTCGTCCCGGGAAATCTTCAGACATTTGTGCTGAGTATTGTGGTTGAGGTATATAAAAGAAGCACTGCGATCGTACCATTGTCTGCGCTGATGGCACTGTGGGCATCCGGAAAAGGAATGCAGGCCATAACTAATGGCCTGAATACAATCTATCATGTGAAGGAGACACGAAACTGGCTGATGAACAGGATATATTCTGTTTTTTACATGCTGCTGTTCGTTTTGGCCATTATTGTCAGCCTTCTGATGCTGGTTCTCGGAAACAGGATACAGGTGGCAGCGCAGAAAACAATTCCTATTCTTGGAAGTCTGATGGCGAAGATTATGGGAGCCAGAACATTGCTGGTGTTTGCAGTTCTTTTTGTGGTTTTTCAGGTTCTTTATAAGGTGCTGCCTAACAGGAAGGCAACTTTTAAAAGTCAGCTGCCGGGAGCTTTTATCATTGCAGTGGCCTGGCTTATTTTTTCCTACGGATTTTCCCTGTATTTTGAATTTTTTCCGAATTTCGGAAATATGTATGGTAGCCTGACAGCACTGATCATGGTAATGCTGTGGCTTTACGTGTGCATGAACCTGATTCTTTATGGCGCAGAGATCAACGCGTACTTTGAAAATGAGTTCCGCAGAGCACAGAAATCTGTCAAAATACTGCTTGCCAAAAGAGAAGCGGAGAAGAATGCTAATGAATCCAAAGATTCCAAAGAATCCTGATTTGCGCTTGACAGAAAGCAGACCTTGTGGCATAGTATTAAAAGACAGAAAAAGCTGTGAAGGTGCTAGAGAGGATTATTTTCTCACAGAGAAGGGAAGTCATCGGCTGTAAGCTTCCCCGGGTTCAGATGATCCTTGAATTTCCCACCGGAGCTTCCTCTCTGAAGTAGCAGTAGGAGATGACGTGTGCTGCGCGTTAAGCAGTCAGGAGATGCTCGTGATTTTTTTACGGGAAACTGGGTGGTACCGCGGATATTCCGTCCCTTTTATAAGGGACGGTTTTTTTATTGCCTGATTCCGGATTTTTCAGATCAGGCTGTGTATCATTTGAACATTTAAATTTTAAAGGAGAAATAAGACCATGGATATGAAAGAAAGACTTCAGGAACTGGCTGAGAACGCCAGAAAACGGATCGAGGAATCCGAGGGCCTGGATAAGCTGAACGATGTGCGTGTTGCATATCTTGGAAAAAAAGGTGAGCTTACAGCAATCTTAAAAGGTATGAAAGATGTTGCTCCGGAGGAGCGTCCGAAGGTTGGTCAGCTTGTCAATGAGACAAGAGCAAAAATCGAGGAGCTTCTGGAAACTTCCAGGAAAGAGTTTGAGGAAAAAGTCCGTGAGGAGAAGATGAAAGCAGAGGTTATCGATGTAACACTTCCTGCAAAGAAGGCAAAGATCGGTCATCGTCATCCGAACACTATCGCTCTGGAAGAAGTTGAACGTATCTTCATTGGAATGGGATATGAGGTTGTAGAAGGTCCGGAGGTTGAGTATGCAGACTATAACTTTACAAAACTGAACATCCCGGAGAATCATCCGGCAAGAGATGAGCAGGATACTTTCTTTATCAATGATTCCATTCTGCTTCGTTCCCAGACATCACCGGTTCAGGCACGTGAGATGGAGAAGGGCAAGCTTCCGATTCGTATGATCGCACCTGGACGTGTATTCCGTTCTGATGAGGTGGATGCAACACATTCTCCTTCTTTCCATCAGATCGAGGGTCTTGTTATTGATAAGAACGTTACTTTTGCAGACCTTAAGGGAACTCTTCAGGAGTTTGCAAAAGAGCTGTTCGGACCGGAAACCAAGACAAAATTCCGTCCGCATCACTTCCCGTTCACAGAGCCAAGTGCAGAGGTGGATGTATCCTGCTTTAAATGCGGCGGAAAAGGCTGCCGTTTCTGTAAAGGTTCCGGCTGGATCGAAATCCTTGGCTGCGGTATGGTTCATCCGAATGTTCTCCGTATGTGCGGAATCGATCCGGATGAGTATACAGGATTTGCCTTTGGTGTAGGTCTGGAGCGTATCGCACTTCTGAAATATGAGATCGATGATATGCGTCTTCTGTATGAGAACGACAGCAGATTCCTGAAACAGTTCTAAAACAGCTGAAGATCCTTATAGTAAATATAGAAAAAAGAAGGGACAACCAAAATGAATACTTCATTATCTTGGATTAAAACATATGTGCCGGATCTGGATGTAACGGCACAGGAATATACAGATGCCATGACTTTAACAGGTACAAAGGTAGAAGGCTTTACAGAGCTGGATGCAGATCTTGACAAAATCGTGATCGGTCAGATCGACAAGATCGAGAAACATCCGGATGCAGACAAGCTGATCATCTGCCAGGTAAATATCGGAACAGAGAGTGTACAGATCGTAACAGGGGCTCCGAATGTAAAAGAGGGAGACAAAGTTCCGGTTGTTCTTGATGGCGGACGTGTTGCAGGCGGTCATGACGGAAAAATGACTGCTGGCGGAATCAAGATCAAAAAAGGCAAACTTCGCGGCGTGGAGTCCTGCGGTATGATGTGCTCCATTGAAGAGCTGGGAAGTACAAGAGAGATGTATCCGGAAGCACCGGAGTACGGAATCTATATTTTTCCTGAGGATGCAGTAGTCGGTGAGAGTGCTGTTAAAGCACTTGGTCTTGACGATGTGGTATTTGAGTATGAGATTACTTCCAACCGTGTGGATTGCTACGGTGTTCTTGGAATCGCAAGAGAGGCAGCAGCAACTTTTCAGAAGAAATTCTGCCCGCCTGTTGTAGAGATTAAGGGAAATGATGAAAAAGCTTCCGATTATGTAAAGGTTACTGTGCAGGATCCGGAGCTCTGCCCGCGCTACTGTGCAAGAGTTGTAAAAAATGTCAAGATCGGTCCGTCTCCGAAGTGGATGCAGAGATGCCTGGCTTCCAACGGAATCCGTCCGATCAACAATCTGGTTGATATTACAAACTACGTAATGGAAGAGTTTGGACAGCCGATGCATGCGTATGACCTGGATACTATTGCAAACAAAGAGATCGTTGTACGTCGTGCGGGAAAGGATGAGAAATTTGTTACACTGGATGGTCAGGAGCGTACTATGGATGAGAACGTTCTGATGATCTGCGACGGTGAGAAAGCAGTTGGTATCGCCGGTATCATGGGTGGTGAAAACTCCATGATCACAGATGATGTGAAGACAGTTCTTTTTGAGGCTGCATGCTTCGATGGAACAAGTATCCGTCTTTCTTCCAAGAGAATCGGTCTTCGTACAGATGCTTCCGGTAAATTCGAGAAAGGTCTTGACCCGAACAATGCACAGGCAGCTATTGACCGCGCATGCCAACTGATGGAAGAGCTTGGCGCAGGTGAGGTTGTCGGAGGAATGGTTGATGTCTGCAATGAGACAAGAGAGCCATCCAGAGTTAAATTTGAGCCGGAGAAGATCAACAAGCTTCTTGGAACCAGTCTTACAAAAGAAGAGATGATCGAATATCTCGGACGTGTAGAGCTGGCATATGACGAGAAGACAGATGAGATCGTTGCACCTACTTTCCGTCAGGATATCCACTGCAATGCAGACGTTGCAGAGGAAGTTGCAAGATTTTACGGTTATGATAAGATTCCGATGACACTTCCAACAGGAGAGGCTACAACGGGTAAACTTCCGTTCAAGCTTCGTATTCAGGAAGTTGCAAGAGATATTGCCGAGTACTGCGGATTTTCAGAAGGAATGTCCTATTCTTTCGAAAGCCCGAAGGTATTTGATAAGCTCTGTATCCCTGCAGACAGTGATCTTCGCAAAGTTATCACTATCAGTAATCCGCTTGGAGAGGACTACAGCATCATGCGTACAAGTACACTGAACGGTATGCTTGCATCCCTTTCCACTAACTATAACAGACGTAACAAAGATGTTCGTCTTTACGAACTTGGAAATGTTTATCTTCCGAAGTCACTGCCGATCACAGAGCTTCCGGATGAGCGTACCATGTTTACACTTGGAATGTATGGAAAAGGTGATTTCTTCGACATGAAAGGTGTATGCGAGGAGTTCTTTGAGAAAATAGGCATGAAGAAAAAAATTACTTATGATCCGAAGAGTGAGAAGCCGTTCCTTCATCCTGGAAGACAGGCAAATATGATTTATGAGGGTAAAGTTGTCGGATATTTAGGAGAGGTTCATCCATCTGTTGCAGATAACTACTCCATCGGCGAGAAGGCGTATATCGCAGTGATCGATATCCTGGATATTCTTGAATTTGCAGGATTCAACCACAAATACACCGGAATCGCAAAATATCCGGCTGTAACACGTGACTTAAGCCTTGTAGTTCCTCACGAAGTTCTTGCAGGACAGATCGAGGCGATCTTTGACCAGAGAGGCGGAAACATTCTGGAGAGCTATCAGCTGTTTGATATCTATGAAGGTGCACAGATTGAGAAAGGCTTCAAATCCATGGCTTATTCACTGGTATTCCGTGCTCATGACAAGACTCTTGGAGAGAATGAGATCTCAGCAGTAATGAAGAAGATCATGAACGGACTGAACGGACTTGGAATCGAGCTGAGAAGCTGATGCTGATCTATATTGTAAGACATGGCCTGACAGAGTGGAATAAATTAAAAAAGCTTCAGGGTGCAGCGGATGTTCCTCTTGCGAAAGAAGGGATTCTCCTTGCGGAAAAAACAGGCGAGGCTTTAAAGGATGTAAAGTTTGATATCTGTTTTACCAGTCCGCTTTCAAGGGCAAGGCAGACGGCAGAGTGCGTTCTGGGCGACCGGAATGTTCCGATCATACCGGACAAGCGTATTCAGGAGATTAATTTCGGTGATCTGGAAGGCGGCTGTGTGAGAGATGCAGAGGGGAATTATATTGATCCGCAGGTTGAGATGTTTTTCCGTGATCCTGTGAATTTTAAACGGCCGGAAAATGGAGAGGATATCTTTGATGTGATTGCCCGCACAAAAGATTTCTGGGAAGAAAAAACTTCAGATCCATCCCTTACGGATAAAACGGTTCTGGTTGCTTCCCACGGATGTGCAGTCCGCGCACTTCTCCAGAATATCTATCATGATCCGGAGAATTTCTGGCACGGATGCGTGCCGCCGAACTGCTGTGTCAATCTTGTAGAAGTGAAGAATGGGAAAACAGTACTTCTGGAAGAAGACAAAGTTTACGCATAAATAGTACTGAGAAACGCAGAATAACTGTAGTGGTTGTTCTGCGTTGTTTTTTTGTGAAAAATATACAGGTTGCGATTGACTAATTACGATAAAGCGAGATAAAATATACAGAAGAAACAAATATTTCAGAAAAATAAAAGTTAAACTCTCCTAATTCTATAAATATACAGAATTGCGCGTTGATTCAAAAGATTACACAAGGAGAGAGAATAATTATCGACAGTGACGTGACATATGAAATGGGGTGAGTATATGCAGTCATTAAATGAGACCAATGCAGGTGAAAGTTATACCATCAAATGGATGACCGGAATGCCGGAGATCATGGATCAGATCAGGCAGTATGATGTCAGGGAAGGCAAGAGTGTGCAGGTGATTAGCCGGATCCTCGGAGGCGTGATTGTTGGTGTCAGAGGACGAAGAATCCTGATCAGTGATGATGCAGCCTGCAGGATCAAGGTGTGAATGTTAAATAAGCAGCGGATATTTTTATCCTCGCGGGATATTGCCAGTGAACAGTAACAAGGACAGTTCTTTTTGAAGGGGAATTGTCCTTTACTGTTGTTTTGTGGGATGTGTTATGATACTATGGTACAAAAGACAGACTTTTTTCGAAAATATAGCAGTAATTTATGAAAATGCTATAGAATAAGGGGAGGCAAATTATGGGAAAAAAGTTTATGAATACAGTGCTGTTTCTGGCAGTAGCCGCGGCAGCCGCGACGCTCACTGCTTATGTGGGTAAGGGGTCCGGAAATGTATTATTTTATAATTTTGCTTTTCTGGGGATCATGGTGATCATATATGCTGTGGGACTTTTTGCCGGGTTATACCGGATGGATAATCTGACAGCAGCTCTGAGGCATGGAGCAAGTGAGATCACAGAAGTGTTTCAGCTTCCGGGAAGGGCCAGAAAAGAAGAAATCAGTCAGTTACGGGGGCTTTTTGGCGACAAATATCTGGATAAGAAGATGGATGATTTTGTCGACAGCATCAGCCGGACAGAAGAAGGAATTGCTGAGGTGGAGGACTTCGTGAACATTGATGATGTGGATGTTCATATTCACAAGCGTCTTCTGGAGATGGCTCCGGATATTTTTACAAGCCTTGGTATTCTTGGCACATTTATTGGTCTTGTGTGGGGACTGAAGAATTTTCAGCCTACGGACTATGAGGTGATGACAACTTCCGTATCTGCACTGGTAGATGGAATCAAGGTTGCGTTTCTCACTTCTATTTATGGCGTTGCGCTGTCTGTTGTGTATACATTCGGGATGAAGAGCGGATATTCTTCCATGTCCCAGGCTATGCAGGACTTTCTGGATCGTTTTCATGCACTGGTACTGCCTACTGCAGAGAATGAATCATGGAATCTTCTTGTTTCCAGCCAGAAGACACAGACTGAGGCCATGAAACAAATGGCAGAACAGTTTTCCGTGCAGATGGCAGACAGCTTTGAGAAGGTGATCACACCGACATTCCGGAAGATGAACGATTCCCTTGATATGCTGACTGCTTCTGTGACTAAAGGGCAGCAGGATGCTATCCGCGAGATCCTGGATACATTTTTGAGTGAGATGCACGGAGCTTTTCAGATGCAGTTTGAGGACTTTAATGATGCTCTGTCAGAACTTAAGAAAGCACAGAAGGATAATACAGAGTATACCTCCGAGCTCTATAAGACCATGAGTAGCCAGCTGAGCGAAACCTTTACCAAACAGGAACGAGCTATGCGTGATGCTATCACAGAGATCGATGAGATGCAGAGTAAATATATGAAGACTGCAGACCGTATTATCCGTGATAACCAGATGATCCAGCAGCTTCAGAAGAGAGAGTATGAGAAGCTTGCAGAGCATATGCACGAGAATGAAAAAGCATCGTCTGATCTTTGGAAGTCCTGCAATGAGTCTATGCGCCAGTATGTGGACAGTGCAGCGGAGGGCATGAAGACCGCAGCAGATTCTAATAAGATCAGTGCAGAGCTTCTTCGTGAAGATAAGAAGATGATCGGGAATTTTGAGACTAAGATGAATGAATTCACAGAGAGCCAGAAAATGGTCAGTGCAACACTGGATGAGGTGCGCAGACTTCTTTCTGAGATCAAGACTGCGAAGAATAATCGTGATATTCATCTGGTTGCCGGTCAGCCGTGGGGATATGGAAGCGGTGCCGGGGTGCAGGAACTGAAGGAGAAACTTGACAGTCTGGAAGATCTTCTGGATGGCCAGGGTGCGAGACAGGAGGCTCTTCTTGATGAGATTGAGAGGAGTATCCGTGAGATGACAAAAGTAGCCCAGAAGGGACGTTTTGGCTTATTTAAATAAAGGAGAGAATTGTTAATGCGCAAAAAACGAAGGTCAGAGGATGGAGGCTTCAATATCTGGCGTTCTTATTCGGACATGATGGCAGGTGTTCTGCTTCTTTTTGTGCTGATCATGTGCGTTACCCTTTTTCAGGCACAGAAGAGCTATGATGACAGCCTGAAGGAGCGGGATGAAAAAATTGCTCTTCAGGAGACGTATACGGAAGAACTTCTGGAGAAACAGAAGACTCTTGATGAGCAGGCTGGTACTTTGAAAAGTCAGGATGAACAGATCAAGTCCAAGGATGAAACGATCAAATCTCAGGATGAAAAGCTTTCTTCTCTGGCGGAGAGGCTTACAGAACAGCAAAAGACCCTCGAGGAACAGCAGAAGAAGCTGGCTTCGCAGAAAAAGAAACTTAGTGCTCAGCAGGAGACTCTTGATGAGCAGCAGTCTGCACTGGATGAAAAGACAGAGCTTCTGGCGACTCAGCAGCAGAAGATTGATAAGATCATTGGTGTGAAGGCTGAGGTTGTGGAAGCTTTGCAGAAGGAATTTTCAAAAAAGAATCTCAATGTTGATATTGATTCCCAGACTGGTGCGCTGACATTGAACGCTAACGTTATGTTTGATTATGATCAGGCAGAACTTACGGATTCCGGTAAGATGACGTTGTCTATGGTGTTGCCTACATATTGTAAGGTTCTTCTGGCTGATTCTTATAAGAAGTATCTTGGTGAGATCATTATTGATGGTTATACAGATACGGATGGTGATTACAGCTATAATCTGGAACTGTCACAGAAGAGGTCTCTGGCTGTGGCTCAGTATCTTCTGGATATTGAGGGGGATTTTTTGAAGGATAAACAGATTCAGGAACTTCAGGATTGCCTGACTGTTAATGGACATTCCATGTCGGATCCTGTTCTGGATGCGAATGGAAATGTGGATAAGGATGCGTCCAGGCGTGTAGAGGTGAAGTTTCGGCTCAAAGATGAGGAAATGATCCAGGAGCTGAACAAGATCATGCAGGCAGATGGTACTTCTGAAAGTAAGGATAGCAAGGCAGGTGCAGATAAGAAGGCAAAAAAGGATGATGGTAAGGATTCTTCGGCAGATTCTGGTAGTCCGAAGTCGGATAGTAAGAAAAATTGATATGTGAAGTGGAGAGGTTCCGGGCTGCGATGTTTGTGGTCTGGAGCTTCTTTTTTGTATTAACGAACGTACGCCGTGGAGCTGGGGTCTGTCCGGGCAGGGCTTCGTCGGGGGAAACTACTAGGACTCCGTGAATCGGCTAAAACCATTTCCCAAAATCCTGAACTCGCTGCGCTCAGACAGCAGGATTTTTGAAAATAACGCCGATCCCCGCAGCCCAAGTAGTTTCGACCCTCCTGCAGAGTTGCCCGGACAGACCCCAGCTCCACGGCTGGTAGTCAATTGGGTGAAGGACGGATGCGGACGCGATTCGCGCCCTGTCCTGCATTGTGGGAAGTAGTGTGGGGGTGAGATGGTATTGGCATAAAACGATACGGTCAGAATAGTGTGACGTAAGGAACATCCTCGGCACAACGTTCCACATTGAATACCGAAGCATACAGACAAAAGTCAATAGTGTTACACATCGAAGATGTAACACGAGTTCCGTGCCCAACGGGGTGGGAGCGCGAGGGAGGGCGTTCGGGCTTCGGAACTCTGAGATCGCCTTCCCTCGCACTGTCCACATTAGAAATGTGACGTGCGTAGCCAGTGGCCCTTCCATGCCAATGGAAATTAACACATTTAGCCCAACAAACAAAATAATCCAAAAAATTTGAATTTTATGGTTGACAAGCATAACTCCCAGTGGTATTATAACTGAGCTGTCGCAAATAATTGTTTTCAAAAAACAAACAATTAAAAAGAATTTCAGAAAAATGAAATTCACAGTTGACAAAAGACAGAAGATATGATAAAGTATCCAAGTCGTCAACGAAACGACAACAAAATCTTAACTCAAAAATGTTTGAAAAAAACTTAAAAAAGTGCTTGA
>OLSI01000093.1_pt1 | contig 66921 bp, 70 predicted proteins | sample 1672661 | NCBI WGS metagenome assembly OLSI01 (sample SAMEA3136711, study PRJEB25190) | human gut metagenome | biome: human gut; feature: human-associated habitat; material: faeces | place: Austria | collected 2013 | reverse complement strand
GTTCACTGGCTGGTACCGGTCTAACAATACACAGGTCACACAGAACACGTTTTCCAGAAAATCATGTGCTCAGATCACGAACACGACCAGCACCTATTATCTACGATGGTATCAGAAACCGTTCGACAAAAAGGGAAAAGTCAGAGTAAGGTTCAAAGCGGCCTGTGCATCAGGGCAGGAGAAAACAGCCAGAATCAGAGTGACAATAGATGGAACGTCACACTATACAAATGCAGGAGACTTGAGCACATCCTGGAAAACATTTGAATTTGAGAATGTTGCAACACCGTCATATTTTTATACATATTTCTACAATAACGTGGCCAATACAACGGTATACATCACAGACGTGGAAATCATGGGATATGCGGCGGCCTATACTGAGTCTCAGTTGAAACTGACAGCCAACGATATCACGGCAGAAGTCACAAGAGCGAAAAAAGCAGAGGATACACTGAAAAGCAGTATCCAGGTCAATGCGGATGCTATCAAGCTGAGAGTGTCAAAAGGAAAAATTTCCTCAGAGATCAGTGCAGAGTCTGGCTCTATTTCAATTAAGTCTAACAGAATCAGCATCAGTTCCACAAACTTTACGCTCACGGCATCTGGATATGTAACCATGAAAGGTGCAAGTTGTCAGGGAAGTTTCGAGGCGAAAAATGGAGACTGGTGGATAAAAATGAGCTATGGAGAAATCACTGGAGGATACAGCGGTTCGACCTATGGATACATTGATTTCAACGGAGCTTACAACAACACCAACGAACACACGTTGAGAATCATGGGAAACACTTGCGTGGATATCAAAGGAAAGCTGTGTACAGCTACCAGCTGGAACGCTGGAACAGTATACACGACTTACACCGGAACGCGCAGAAAAATCACGAATATAAGAGACATCGGAAACGGAGCTATAGAATGGTCGTGGACAGATGAAACCTATAGAAATGGATTATTGATGGGATAGGAGGAGAATCATGAACGTAGGAGCAATTTTGGATAATGTAGCAGGAGAACTGGACGCACAGGTGCTGGCATATATGCAGGAGTACGCAATTCCACCGAGTCTCATGGATAAGGTGCTGGATAGAATCCAGTCACACATGAGGCAGATGAAGTCAGAAGAATACGCCCAGGAATTGATGAAAACACAGATTGATCTGGCGGTAGCCAATACGGAGCAGACCGGCACAGAAGAACAGCAACCAAAATCAGGAACAGAGGTGGATGATATCGAAGATTTCAAGAAAAAAGTTGGAATAAAGGGAGGAGACAAAAATGCAGACATTCTCAGCGAAGAAAAACAACAGAGCAACAATGATAAGACCGTATGAGTTGGCGCTGTATTGCGTCCAAGGATATGATATCTGGCAAGAGACACCGGAAGAAAAAAGGCTTGCGAGACCAGGACATCCGGAGGATCTGGAAACGGTAGCTCTGGAAGATACAGCCCATACGATGAAGTTAGGAGGTTAAACATGGCAAACGTAAGGAAGTACACGGAACAGATTGCCAGCGCCAAGAAAGGAAAGGACGTCAGAGCTGCGATTGTTTCTGCAATCAATGAGGTGTCTGATGAGAATAATACATACAATCAGACAAAGGCGGACATCCAGGCGGCACAAAAGTCAATCAATGCAGACGTGACAAAAAACCAGCAGACACAGCAGGCATTTAACAGTAATTTGCAGGAGGCCAAGGAAGTCCAGAAAGACCTGACGGCTAAAATGAACAAAGGGACTACACTGGCGGAAAACCTGGAAAAGAAGAACACAACAGCAACCTCCCTGGACAAGAGCCTGGGAGAAAAAAATACAGCAGCCACAAAGACGGTGCAGACATTAGAGGCAGACATCACGGCAGCAGGACAGGCAGAAAGAAGTCTGGAGGCAGATGTGACAGCGGCCGGAGAAGCCAAAACAAAACTGGACGCAAGTATCAAAACATCTGGAGAAAACATCACAACCATGCAGAATCTGGTCCAGAATGCTGACCAGATCAAAACAGGACTGGAGACTGACCTGAACAATGCACAGCAGGCGTCAAAAGATCTGAAACAGAATACAGCAGCCAGCGTCACGAAAATTGAAACAGCTGGCCAGACACAGATTGATCTGATTAAGCAGAACGGAGGGGGCGTTGAAAATGCACTCTCCAATTATTTTGCACTCAGGAGAAACGGAAAGGTATTCACAACAAAGATTTATAAATGGGAGACCTCCACAAGCCCTGTGGGCGTGAAAATGAATGCCAATGAGAATATGGTTGCGGAGCCATCTGTGGGAAGAACAGAGGGCAGAGATGATTATGCTCAGTATGGCCTATTTCATCATTTTACCTGCAATTTTTCTGTAGACGAGAATGGTTTCAACCATGTAGATGCCCTGGAGGGCCAGATTGGATTTACCAAGTACGGCAAGGTGCAGGTCGGAGAGGTTACAATGAGCGCCTGGTTCGGTATCGAGGACACTACTGAGGCAGTCCTATATCATTATTCTGACAGCCAGACAGAGCTGACACCGTATCCGATGAAAGAATCTATCAATCCGGACGGAACAATCAGCCCATTCATGATCCATGCCAAGTATGCGGCGGGAGACATTGATGGAGTGCCGTATTCATCAAAAGGCCTGGCACCGGCCAATGGCTGCCAGGCAACACAGGCGAGAAATCCGGTCAGCTACACCGGAATGATAACCTATATGCACAAGCTGGGCGGTCACTATTGCGGCACGACAAGCTGGGATCTGTTCTATAGACAGCTCATGATGATTATTAAATATGCAACCACACACAGCCAGAGCATCATGGCCGGATGTACCTCATACAGCAATCAGAACCAGAACCTGGTAGAAGAAACCGGAGTGATGAGAGTGGTACTAACAAAGGCACAGGCGGCTGGTTATGTGATCGGCTCATATGTTTCCATCGGAGACGTTGGCTCAAACACAAACAAAGACCGGTATTTTTCCTATATACACAACAAAGCATACAGCGTCAAAGTCACAAAGATTGAGGACGTGGATGACAGCAATGCAGCAGTATATGTGGATGCTCCGGAGGCATTCGATACGACATTGACCACATGGATCACAACAATGCCATGGCACAGTGGAGCAACTGATGAGGTGGCTGGCTCAGACGGATCTCCGAACAGCAACACCAATGGAAAAGATCCGTACAAGATCCAGGGCATTGAGACCTGTATCGGAGCCTATGAGGTCCTGGGGAATGTGGTCATGGATATTGTTACCGGTGCGGACGGGAATCCGGCCAGAGATGTCTATGTATGCGAGGACGCCAGCACACTGTCCAGCAACATTGCGACAGTGCGGGCAAATTATAAAAAGGCTATCGCACAGGTGGCCTATACAGCGGCATCCTGGAAATATATCACAGAAGAAACAACAGATCCGAACCTGGGCATCATGATTCCTACGAAAGTAGGCGGAGGCTCAACCACAGGATTTGCTGATGGACTGTATACAGATACAGGAACGTCAGGACAGAGAGAGTGGCGTGCGCTGGGCGGTTTGAACCTTGGCGCGTATGCTGGCCTCTGGGTTCTGTTTGCGAACCTTGGCTGGTCGACTACGCTCTGGAATATCGTCTCTGGCGTTTCTCCGAACGGCACCAGGGGTGAATGGCAGGCAACAGCCTGACAGAGGGGCTTTCCCCTTATAAATAAATAACGGACTTGTAACGCTAAACGGGCGGTTTCCTCTGTGGCTTGCGCTGGGCAATTTGAACAATGGCGCGAATGCTGGCCTCTGGATTCTGAATGCGAACAATGGCTGGTCGAACACGAACTGGAATATCGTCTCTGGATTTTCTTGAAATTTATTTGAATTTCAGCGTTACATTTCGCTCTGTAGGAACGGAGCCACCGGAAAGCAGGTGCGTGGGGCATATCCCCAAAATACGATTGAAGCCACACCGCCCAGCTGGGAGCCAAGGAGCCTGACTGGACGGGCGCATGGTGCAGTAGGCCATGACGCGGAGTGAGTAGAAAAACCGGAAACTCCTGTATCAAGAAACGAGGACTCACAGTTGAAACGATACTGTAAAAATATACAACTGGATAAAGACTGGATTATGGCCTGTATGCTGGAATGTTTTTCAGATAAATGGAAACGGCGTGATGTGGCAGGGTTCCTGGCCGGATACCAAACCGGTCAACCACTGTCCGTCAGGGCTGTGAGCAGACTGATCCAGGAGAAAAGGAGCAATGTGGACCCGTTGCTGGAAAGAGCAGCGGAAGATCTGGCAAGGGAAATCAAGGAGCGCGATGTTCATTTCCCGGAAATACACTACTCCATGAGGTATGACGGAAACTCCGGAAAGCTCAGGGAGATAGGCGTGGAGAGCATAAAACAGCAGATATACAATTATGTAGCTGTCAATGCTCTGAAAGAATTATTTGAAAGAAAGATAGGAAAATATCAATGTGCCAGTGTGCCGGGCCGTGGCCAGGTATACGGAAAGAATGCAATAGAGAGATGGATTCGGAAGAATCCGGACAAAACGAGGGTAGGAGCCAAGGCAGATGTGCGGCACTGTTATCCATCTATTAACACAAGAAAGCTCATGAGATTTCTGAGAAAGCAGGTCAAAAATGATGACCTGCTTTATTTAGTGGAGACATTGATTGCATCGTACAAGCAGGGGCTATCCATCGGTTCATATTTGAGCCAGTGGCTATGCAATTACTACCTCAGTTTTGCCTACCACTATGCACAGCAAAAGCTCTTTAAGGTGCAGAAAAGACGTGGCCAGGAGAAACGGACAAGACTGTTCTATAAAATAATCTTTTATATGGACGATATCCTGATTCTGGGACCGCGAAAGGCAGACGTCAAAAAGGCCATGCTCATGCTGATCCGATTTTTCAGAGAGGAGCTGGGCCTGGAGATAAAACTGAACTGGAAACTGTTCCAGGTTGACTATATCGGAAAAGATGGAAAGCATCACGGAGATTGCATTGATATGATGGGCTACAAAATTTATAGGGACCGCACAGAAGTCCGCCGGAGCATATTCCTCCGGGCAAGACGGGCATATCTGAGATTGAGAAAACAGGTGCAGCGGCGTATGGAGATAGCACTAGATCTGGCGTACCGCTGCATTTCATATTATGGGTGGTTCAAAAATTCAGATTCCGTTCACTTCAAAAAGAAGTATGGAATAGAGCAACTGATGAAATATGCGAAAAGGAGGGTAAGCATTGAAAGCAAGATTCACAACAGAACAGCCGGCGGTCAGCTGGCAGCCGCTTGATAACGGAATGGTGGACGTGACAATCTGCCTCAATGGGCAAGAAGTTACAGAAGAAAATCAGCAGATGGTAGAAAAAGAACAGTATATCACTGTGATAGATACGTTTTTGGAATATGATTTCCGCCAGTTTCGGGAAAAAGCGGAAAACGTAAACCGTGAAGCTGTGGAGAAGAATCCGGAGAAATATCTGGAATATGAGCCACAGAAAGAAAAGACACTGGAGCAAAAAGTCCAGGAGCAGGAGGAAACAATCAGGATGCTGACAAGTTGCCTGCTTGAAATGTCGGAGGCGGTTTATGCGTAAGTTACTAATTAATTTATTTTTACAATTCACAGGAAAGGATGGAATTGAAATGATGGCAAAATTATGGGCGATTGAAATCATGAACCAGGAGACAACAGAGGAAGCAAAGAAAGTATATGCGAGAGTTCCGAGACTCTTGAAAGAAAAGGTAAAAAAGATTCTGATTGACTCCGGAATGGAGGAACTGGTTGAGGAATAATGACCAAGCTGAGAATTATATCAAGGCTGTGGTCACATATCACTGACCTGAGAATGTATATCAGAGGGCAGAGCAGCAAGACACTTGAGCAGATTGAAAACGAAATGTATGTGACAGAGTATTACTGCAGGAAATATATAGACTATGAAGAAACAATGTCTTAAGAAAGTGAGAAAACCATGGAAGAAATTTTAATGCAAACATATATTATAACACTTCCGTTTTTATTAGGATACATTGTATGGCTGCTGAAAAAACAAAAAAAAGATAGAGATGCGAATGCAAAAGGCACGATGTTATTGCTTAGAGTACAGTTAATTGAATATCACGCAAAGTATACAGAACTAGGTAGCATCCCGAGCTATGCATATCAAAATTACTGCGAAATGTATGATGCATATCATGAGCTAGGAGGAAATGGAATGGCTACAAAAATGAAAGTGGAAATTGATGAACTACATATTAAAAGAAAGGTGGTGTAAAAAAATGGAACAGATTATGAATTATATAAAGCCTGAATTAGTTGTAGTGGCTATAGCATTGTATTTTGTTGGGATTGCACTGAAAAAAATGCAAACTATATCAGATAAATATATTCCAGCAATCTTAGGTGTGGTTGGAATCATTATTTGCGGAATTTATGTGATTGCAACATGCAATCTTACCGGAGCGCAAAATATAGCAATGGCAATCTTTACAGCAGTGATTCAGGGGATTTTGGTCGCTGGATTAAGCACTTATATTAATCAGATTATCAAGCAAGCAAAAAAATAATAAAAATAAAGGAGAAAATATGGCATTAAATGGAATTGATATCAGCAATCATCAAAAAGGGCTGAATCTTGCAAGCGTACCATGCGATTTTGTGATTTGCAAAGCGACCGAAGGAACAACATTTATAGATAAATATTGTGATGATTTTATTCGGCGGGCGCTTAAGTTAAATAAAAAAATCGGAGTATATCACTTCGCAAGCGGAAAAAGTTCCGGGAAAGCAGAAGCGGATTTCTTCTTAGGCAATGTACAAGGATATATCGGAGAAGCAATTTTGATACTTGACTGGGAAGCTGATGCGGTAAAAAAGGGGACGGCATACGCAAAAGAATTTTTGGATAGAGTATACGAAAAAACAGGTATAAAAGCGATGTTATACAGCTACAATAACTGTATTAATACATACGACTGGTCAGCTGTAGCAAATGCGGGGTACACGCTCTGGAACGCAGGATATTATGCAGGAAAAAAAGAAATGGGATATAATGCAAAAGCACCACTAAAAGGCGGAACAGGAGCTTGGAGTAGCTGTGCAATATATCAATACACAGATTCGGGAAAATTAAACGGATGGAGTGGACATCTTGATTTAAACGTATTCTACGGAAGCGAAAAAGAGTGGGATGCCATTGCTGGTAATAAGGAGGAAAAACAATATATGTTTAAACCATTGACTTGCAGAGCAGGAGATAAAAACACAAGTGTATTACTCTTGCAGGAAATTCTCAAAGCACGAGGATATTACGAAGGAGCACTTGACAAAGCATTTGGAAAACAAACGATGCAGGCGGTCAATAAATATCAAATCGAGCGGATGAAGCGAGGTAAAAAGCTTGGAAACGGAAAGGGAGATGGCATCTGCGGCCAGGATATGTGGGAAGATTTAATTGCGATTTAAAATTTTATATATAAGTGCATGAAGTTATAATATGAGAGTGGACAGATAGATTTTTCTATTTTGTCCACTTTTTTCTATTTTTACAATCAAAAACAGATTGACAATATACCAAAAAAGGTATAATATAAACATAGAAAGGAGGGAGAAGGAAATGGATACGATACATGATGTGCTAGAAATAGCAAAAGACTTTTTAGAAATTGTTGTTTTGGTATTAACAGCCCGCCAGCTCATCACAACCAAAAAGAAAAAATCTAAAAAGTCTTCAAAAAAGAAAAAGTAAATATGAATTCTTCTAGCTACCCTTTGAAAAGGGTAGCCCCCATAGGGGGGAATGCTTTTTCTAATGTTAAGTATAACATATCCTTTGAAAAATATGAATAGAAAATTTTTAATTTTACTCACATTTATGATAATTATGGATATCTTAGATGACGACTTTAGAACATTGTCTATATTAGATACTATAAAAGTTATATTGTATATAATATGTTTTATATCGCTAAGACATCATAGAAAGGATGAAAAATAGTGAATTTAGGTGAAAATATAAAGAAAGCAAGAAAAACAGCAGGAGTGACACAAAGTGAATTGGCGGAGCGTCTACAAGTATATCAAAAAGATATCAGTAGATGGGAACGAAATGAGCTTACCCCGTCGGCAATAACACTTGCAAAAATTTGCAAGGCACTCAATGCATCGGCAGATGAAATACTTGAATTAAAGTAAATAAATCTGTAAAAGAGTTGACTACATTGTCAGCTCTTTTTGGCATTGAAAAATAAAAAAGATTAATATATAATAGAAAAATTGATAGTAGACTAGGATAGAATGGAGAAATACATGTTAAAAAATAAAGAACTGGAAGAAATTTTAGAAAAGATTGACTTAAACGAAGCACCACCAGCGGAAGAACCAATGCGTCAGTATTACTTTATGAAAAAAGCTCGAATGTTAGTAAAACAGAAAAGCGAAGAACTCGGCAGACCTCTTACCTCGTGTACCAAAACTTTCGGGTGTCAGATGAATGCACGCGACTCTGAAAAATTAGTGGGTATTTTAGATGAAGTGGGTTATACAGAAGTAGAAGATGAAAATGCGGATTTTGTTATCTATAATACTTGTACGGTCCGTGAAAATGCAAATCAGAGAGTGTACGGTCGTTTGGGGTATCTTCACAGTATCAAAAAGAAGAAGCCGCACATGATGATTGCTCTTTGTGGCTGTATGATGCAGGAAGCACAGGTAGTAGAAAAATTAAAGAAGAGTTATTCTTTTGTTAATCTGATTTTTGGTACACATAATATTTATAAGTTTTCAGAATTGATTGTAACAGCATTAGAATCTGACCGTATGGTCATTGATATCTGGAAAGATACTGATAAAATAGTAGAGGATTTGCCAAGTGAACGTAAGTATGCCTTTAAATCTGGTGTCAACATTATGTTTGGCTGTAATAATTTCTGTAGCTATTGTATTGTACCTTATGTAAGGGGAAGAGAAAGAAGCCGAAATCTAAAAGATATTGTCCGTGAAATTGAAAAGTTAGTAGAAGATGGAGTAAAAGAAGTCATGCTTCTTGGACAAAATGTCAATTCCTATGGAAAAAATTTAGAAGAGCCGGTTACCTTTGCACAGTTGTTAAAAGAAATCGAAAAAATCGAAGGCTTAGAGAGAATTCGTTTTATGACTTCTCATCCGAAGGATTTATCGGATGAATTAATTGAAGTGATGAAAGACAGCAAGAAAATCTGCCGTCACCTGCATCTGCCGCTTCAGTCAGGAAGCAGCAGAATCTTAAAGATTATGAATCGTCATTATGATAAGGAGCGTTATCTTACCTTAGTAAAGAAAATTAAAACGGCGATGCCGGATATTTCTCTGACGACAGATATTATTGTTGGATTTCCGGGTGAGACAGAAGAAGATTTCTTAGAAACAATGGATGTGGTAAAAAAAGTTCGTTTTGACAGTGCATTTACTTTCCTTTATTCTAAACGAACCGGAACACCGGCTGCTGTAATGGAAAATCAGATTCCGGAAGATGTGATGAAAGACCGTTTTGACCGTTTGTTAGAAGAAGTACAGATAATTGGAAGGGAAATGTCATCCAGAGATACAGGAAGTGTACAAGAAGTACTAGTAGAAGAGGTGAATGAGCATGACCCTTCTTTAGTAACCGGAAGGATGTCTAATAATTTACTGGTACATTTTCCTGGAGATGCTTCATTAATTGGAAATATTGTTTCCGTTCACCTTGATGAATGTCGTGGATTTTATTATATGGGAACAAAGGTAGGCTAAAAGAAATGGGATTGAAGATAAAAGACGTAGAGGTATCATCCTTATCACCGATGATGCAGCATTATGTAAAGACAAAAAACGAAAATAAGGATTGTATTTTGTTTTATCGTCTGGGAGACTTTTATGAGATGTTTTTTGAGGATGCAGAAGCCGTTTCAAAAGAATTAGAGTTGACGCTGACGGGAAAAGACTGTGGATTAAAGGAGAGAGCCCCGATGTGCGGAGTTCCATTTCATGCAGCGGACACTTATATTAATCGTTTGGTTGAAAGAGGATATAAGGTTGCCATCTGTGAACAGGTAGAAGATCCGAAGACGGCAAAAGGCATGGTAAAAAGAGAAGTTGTCCGTGTCGTAACACCAGGAACAAATTTAAATACACAGGCTTTGGATGAAACCAAGAACAACTATATTATGGCGATTGTCTATCTTTCCAATCGTTACGGAATTGCAATTGCAGATGTGACTACCGGTGATTTCATGGTGACGGAAGTAGAAAAATCAAGAACACTTTTGGATGAAATATATAAATTTTCACCGGCTGAAATTATCTGTAATGAGTCCTTTTATATGAGCGGAGTGGATTTGGAGGAATTGAAGAATCGTCTGCACATCTGTATGAATCCACTGGAGGGCTGGTATTTTGATGATGAATTATGCGTAAGAACTATAAAAGAACATTTTCATGTCAGTGCATTAGAAGGGCTTGGATTAAAAGATTTTGCCTGTGCAACGATTGCAGCGGGTGCGCTTTTGACCTATCTTTTAGAAACCCAGAAAACTCCGCTTGACCATCTGCGTGCGATTATGCCTTATGCAACGGAACGTTATATGATTATTGATAGTTCAACCAGAAGAAACCTGGAGCTGACAGAAGCACTCAGAGAAAAAGTAAAAAGGGGTTCTCTTTTGTGGGTGTTAGACAAAACGAAAACCGCAATGGGAGCCAGAATGTTACGTTCCTTTATTGAACAGCCTTTAATTGATGAGCATGCGATTAATGACCGTCTTGATGCGATTGAAGAGATTAATAAGCGGGAAATGGATCGCGAAGAAATAAGAGAATACTTAAACCCGATTTATGACTTGGAACGTCTGGTAGGAAAAATCAGTTATCAGTCGGCAAATCCAAGAGATTTGATTGCATTTAAGTCTTCGATTTCCATGCTTCCTTACATAAAAGGACTGATAAAAGAATTTAAAAGCGAAGAGATGCAGTCTATTTATGAAAATATGGATGACTTGCAGGATTTATTTGAACTTTTAGATGCATCGATTATAGAAGAACCACCGCTTGCCATGAAAGAGGGTGGAATCATTAAAGATGGCTATCATGAACAGGTGGACAATTTTAGACAGGCAAAGACAAAGGGAAAGACGTGGCTGGCAGAGCTGGAAGCTTCCGAGCGTGAAAAAACAGGAATCCGTACCTTAAAAATCAAATATAACAAAGTTTTTGGATATTATCTTGAAGTAACCAATTCGTTTAAAGATATGGTGCCGGATTATTATACGAGAAAACAGACCTTGACAAATGCCGAGCGTTATATCACTCCACGGTTAAAAGAACTGGAAGATATGATTTTAGGAGCAGAAGATAAGCTGTATGCGTTGGAATATGAAATTTTTTCCGGTATCAGAAATAAAATTTTCCAGGAAGTGGAACGGGTACAGAGAACCGCAAAAGCGATTGCAAGATTAGACAGTTATCTTTCTTTGGCACTTGTGGCATCGAGAAATAATTATGTTCGTCCAAAAATCAATACAAGAGGAATCATTGATATTAAAAACGGACGTCATCCGGTTGTCGAACAGATGATTCCGAATGATATGTTTATTCCAAATGATACTTACCTGGATAATGCAAAAAACCGTGTCTCAGTTATCACAGGACCAAATATGGCAGGAAAATCAACCTATATGCGTCAAACGGCATTAATTGTACTGATGGCTCAGATTGGTTCTTTTGTGCCGGCAGAAAAAGCAAATATCGGTATTGCAGACCGTATTTTTACAAGAGTAGGAGCGTCAGATGATTTGGCAAGCGGACAAAGTACCTTTATGGTGGAAATGACGGAAGTTGCCAATATTTTGCGAAATGCAACTTCAAAGAGTCTTTTGATTTTAGATGAAATCGGAAGGGGAACAAGTACTTTTGATGGGCTTTCGATTGCCTGGGCAGTTATTGAATATATCAGTAACACAAAAGTATTAGGAGCAAAAACGCTGTTTGCGACGCATTATCATGAACTGACTGAGTTAGAAGGAAAACTTTCCGGAGTAAATAATTACTGCATTGCGGTAAAAGAACGGGGAGATGATATCGTATTTTTGCGTAAAATCGTAAAAGGCGGTGCAGATAAGAGTTATGGAATCCAGGTGGCAAAGCTGGCAGGAGTGCCGGATGTGGTCATCGAACGAGCAAAAGAACTGGTAGAAGAACTTTCTGATGCAGACATCACAGCAACAGTAAAAGATATTGCTTTGGAGCGTAAAAAAGGAAAAACGAAAGCAAAATCTCAGGTGCATTTAGATGAGGTGGATTTAGAACAGATTTCTCTATTTGATACGGTAAAAGATGGTGACGTGTTAGAGGAACTAAAAAATATTGATGTCTCAAATCTGACACCAGTTGATGCGTTAAATACAATCTATAAGCTTCAGAATAAACTTAAAAATCGGTGGTGAATCAATTGAGAAAAATTGCAGTATTAGACCAGAGTACAATTGATAAAATTGCAGCAGGAGAAGTCGTAGAACGTCCGGCCTCCGTGGTAAAAGAGTTAGTGGAAAATGCAATTGATGCAGGCTCTACTGCAATTACTGTAGAAATTAAAGAGGGCGGAATTTCATTTATTCGAGTAACGGACAATGGAAGCGGAATGGAAAAATCACAGGTCAAACTTGCGTTTTTAAGGCATGCGACCAGCAAAATTGAAAAAGTGGAAGATTTGCTGGAAATAGAATCGCTTGGATTTCGAGGAGAAGCTCTTTCGAGTATTTCAGCGGTGGCACAGGTTGAAATGATTACAAAAACAGCGCAGTCTTTAACTGGGATTCGTTATCTGATAGAAGGCGGAATGGAAAAGGGGTTAGAAGAAATCGGAGCTCCTTGTGGTACGACAATTCTGGTACGGAATCTGTTTTTTAATACACCTGCCCGAGCAAAATTTTTGAAAACTCCAGTTACGGAAGCCGGCTATGTCAGCACCTATATGGAACAGCTTGCCCTGTCTCATGCACATATTTCATTTAAATATATGGTAAATGGACAGACAAAGCTTCATACTTCGGGAAATGCGAATTTAAGAGATGTGATTTACAGCATTTATGGACGTGAGATTACAAGAGAATTGATTCCAATCCAGTGGGAACAAAATGGAATTAAATTAGATGGATTTGCAGGAAAACCAGTGATTGCAAGAGGAAACCGCGCCTTTGAGAATTATTATATTAACGGACGGTATGTAAAGAGCAAAATTATTATGAAGGCAATTGAAGATGCCTATAAGCCCTATATGATGCAGCACAAATATCCGTTTGTGTGTCTGAAGTTTGAAGTTCCGGGAGATGAAGTGGACATTAATGTGCATCCAACGAAAATGGAAGTACGATTTCAAAAACAAAAGGAGATTTATGAGTCGGTTTATGAAGCTCTGCTTTTTGCAATTGGAGGAAAAGAGCTGATTCCGGAAGTAAAATTTGAAGAAAAAGAATCAGAATTAAAAAAAGTGGAGTCTGATAAGAAAGTCCACAAAAAAGAAAATGGTCCAGAGCCATTTGAAGTAAAACGAAAAGAGGGCTTTTTGGAAGCACTTTCTTTTGGACGAAAAAGAGAACCACAAAATCAAATTCGGGAAGACAGACCAGAATGGAAAGCAAAAAAAGAACCACAGTCAAATAATGTGAGTGTTCAACCGGATAAAGTTAAAGATACAGAAGTTGGAGTTTCTCAGGTAATTGAAAAAAAAGAGAATCAAAGAAAAGAAACTATTTTGGAGACAGTTTCAGAAGAGGGTTTAGAAAAACAGGCAGAAGCTGTAAAACTGGAAACAAAAACACAAGAAATCAGACAACCCAAATTGGAGCAGCGGGAAGAAACAAAACAGATGGAGTTGTTTGATGACAGGTTGTTATCAAAGAGGTCAAGGAAACATCATCGTATTATCGGGCAGTTATTTGAAACTTACTGGTTAGTAGAGTATGATGAAAAATTTTATATTATCGACCAGCATGCTGCACATGAAAAGGTATTGTATGAACGATTTATGAAAGAATATGAAAGTAAAAATATTCTTTCTCAGATTATCAGTCCTCCACAGATTATCAGTTTAAGCCTTCAGGAAGCAGAACTTCTAAAGGTAAATCAGAAGCTGTTTGAAGAATTTGGTTTTGAAATTTCTTCATTTGGAGGAAAAGAGTACAGTATCAGTGCAGTGCCGTCGAATTTATATGGAGTCGATGTAGAAGAACTCTTTCTTGAAATTTTAGGCAGTCTTGATTTAGAAGGCAGTCATAAAACGCCGGATTTAATCCGACATCGGATCGCAACTTCTGCCTGTAAAGCGGCGGTAAAAGGAAATCAGACACTTTCTGTTTTAGAAGCAGATAAACTCATTGATGAATTGCTTGGGCTTGAAAATCCTTATCATTGTCCACATGGAAGACCAACGATAGTTTCAATGACGAAATATGAGTTAGAAAAGAAATTTAAAAGGATTGTGTAGGTGAAAAAAGTGCAGAAACCTCTGATTATATTAACAGGTCCTACAGCAGTAGGAAAAACAAAACTTTCGATTTCTCTGGCAAAGGCGGTAAATGGAGAGATTATTTCCGCAGATTCCATGCAGGTATACCGCCACATGGATATTGGTTCGGCAAAGATTAGACCGGAAGAAATGCAGGGAGTGAAGCATTATCTGATTGACGAATTAGAACCGGAAAATTCTTTTCACGTGGTAGAATTTCAGAAAATGGCCAAAAAAGCAATGGAAGAAATTTATGCAAAAGGGAAAATTCCGATTTTAGCAGGGGGAACCGGATTTTATATTCAGGCAATTGTAAAAGATATTGATTTTTCAGAAAATACAGAAGCAGGAAGTTATCGGAAAGAATTAGAAGCGATGGCAAAAGAAAAAGGAGCACATTACCTGCATGAAATGCTTGAAAAGATAGATGAAGTTTCAGCACAGGCAATTCATGAAAATAATGTGAAACGTGTAATTCGTGCGTTGGAATACTATCATTTGACAGGAGAAAAAATTTCTGTTCATAATGAAAGAGAAACCAAAAAAGAATCGCCTTATTGCTTTGCCTACTTTGTATTGAATGATGAACGGGAAAAACTGTATCAGAGAATTGAACAGCGGATTGATGAGATGCTTGAAAATGGTTTAATCGAAGAAGTAAAAGCATTAAAGAGAAGAGGCTGTACAAAAGATATGGTTTCTATGCAGGGACTGGGATATAAAGAGATTTTGTCGTATTTAGATGGAGAGTATTCGCTGGAAGAGGCTGTTTATATTTTAAAACGTGATACCAGACATTTTGCAAAACGACAAATTACCTGGTTTAAGAGAGAACACGATGTAATCTGGCTGGAAAAGCCGGAATTTGAGTATGATGAAACAAAAATATTAAATTATATGCTTAAGATATGTAAGGAGAAAGGAATACTATAATGCAGGAACTTAGTTCAATGTACAGTGAACTTGGAATTTCAAAAGAAGTGCTGGAGTACGGAAAAAAAATAGAAGAAAAATTAAAAGAACGATTTGAAAAAATTGATGAGACAGCAGAGTATAACCAGTTAAAGGTGATTCATGCTATGCAGAAACATAAAGTAAGCGAAGCATGTTTGTATTCTTCCAGTGGTTATGGATATAATGATTTGGGAAGAGATACTTTAGAAGAGGTTTATGCAGAAGCGTTTCATGCAGAAGCAGCTCTGGTGCGCCCTCAGATTGCGTGTGGAACGCATGCGCTTGCAGTTGCCTTATCTGGAAATTTGCGCCCTGGAGATGAACTGCTTTCTCCGGTTGGAAAACCGTATGATACATTAGAAGAAGTAATTGGAATCCGTCCATCAAAAGGTTCACTGGCAGAATACGGAGTCACTTACCGTCAGGTAGAATTATTAGAAGATGGAACATTTGATTATGAAGCAATTAAAAATGCAATCAATGAAAGAACAAAACTGGTAGAGATTCAGCGTTCCAAAGGATATTTAACTCGTCCTACGTTTTCTGTAAAACAGATTGGAGAGTTGATTCATTTTATTAAAGAAATTAAGCCAGATGTAATCTGTATGGTAGACAACTGTTATGGCGAATTTGTAGAACGGATAGAGCCGAGTGATGTTGGTGCAGATATGGTAGTTGGTTCTCTGATTAAAAATCCAGGAGGCGGATTGGCGCCAATTGGTGGTTACATTGTAGGAACAAAAGAATGTGTGGAAAATGCAGCCTATCGTCTGACCTCTCCGGGACTTGGAAAAGAAGTGGGAGCAACTTTAGGTGTAAACCCAGCGTTTTATCAGGGATTTTTCCTTGCTCCGACTGTCGTGGCAGGGGCATTAAAGGGAGCTATTTTTGCGGCAAATATTTACGAGACATTAGGATTTGATGTCAGTCCGAATGGAAGCGAAAGTCGTCATGATATTATTCAGGCTGTAACCTTCCATGTGCCGGAAGGAGTCATTGAGTTTTGTAAAGGAATCCAGGCGGCAGCACCGGTTGACAGCTTTGTAGAGCCGGAACCGTGGGCGATGCCGGGATATGACAGTGAAGTCATTATGGCAGCGGGAGCTTTCGTCCAGGGTTCTTCAATTGAACTTTCAGCAGATGGACCGATTAAACCACCGTATACCGTATATTTTCAAGGGGGTCTTACTTGGGCGCACGCAAAATTTGGAATTTTAATGTCACTTCAGAAGTTAGTAGAGAAAGAGATTGCAGTGCTTCCAAAATAGGAGAACAAACAAAATGAAACAGATAAGAGTATGCGTAATTGGGGGAGGCGCTTCCGGTCTGATTGCATCTATTTTTGCTGCAAAAGAAGGCGCAGCAGTTACTCTTTTGGAAAAAAACGAAAAACCCGCAAAAAAACTTTTGATGACCGGAAATGGTCGGTGTAATTTTACAAATGAATATCAGAAATTGGAATGTTATCACAGTTATCACGAAAAAGAGTCACAATTTATTCGTGAAGTGTTTGAGCAATTTTCGATGGAAGAGACGGTAGAGTTTTTTAAAAGGATTGGAATTTATCCGAAAAGCCGAAATGGCTATCTTTATCCAGCCAGTAATCAGGCATCAAGTGTGGCAGAAGTCTTAGAAGCAGAGGCACGTTTTCGAAAGGTAAAAATAAAATTGAACGAACAGGTGCTTGCAATTGAAAAAAACGAACAAAGTGATACGTGGTTGGTAAAAACAAAAGGCTGGCAGTATGAAGCAGAGCGAATTATTATTACTTGTGGTTCTCCTGCTTCTCTTTTAGAAGAGGATGGCTGGGATGGATATACGTTTGCAAAAGGCTTAGGGCATCAGATTGTACCGGTACTTCCCGCACTTGTTCCATTAACCTGTAAGGTCGGATTTTTAAAGCAATGGGCTGGTGTGAGAGTAGAAGGTCAGGTTTCTTTTATACAGAAAGAGGAATGTCTTGCCCGTGAAAGAGGAGAATTGCAGCTCACAGAATATGGGATTTCAGGAATTCCGGTTTTTCAAATCAGTGCGTGTGTAGCAAGAAATTTATCAGAGAATGGTCAGGGAAGCGTTGTGCTGGATTTTATGCCAGATTTTACGATAGAAGAGGTAGAAGCATTATTAAGGGAACGTCAGGAAAACTGTAGCTACAAAAACTTAAAAGAATTGTTGATTGGTTTATTTCCTGCAAAACTGATTCCGATACTGGTGACCAAAAAGATAACAGAAAAAGAACTGGCATTCCGAATAAAAAATTTGGAACTTCCGTTAAAGGGAACAAAATCCATTCGTCAGGCACAGGTATGTCAGGGCGGAGTCAGTGTTTCTGAGATAAATGAAAAAACAATGGAGTCAAAGCGTTGTCCTGGTATTTATTTTGCAGGTGAGGTCATTGACGTGGATGGAATCTGTGGGGGATATAATCTGCAATGGGCCTGGTCAAGTGGTGCGATAGCCGGAATGTATGCCGGAAAGGAGAATACATGATTACACTACAGCAAGTAAAACTTCCAATTTCTCATACAAAAGAAGAATTGGAAAAAAAGATTTTAAAGACGTTGCGAATCAAAAAAGAAGAACTGCTTGGGTATGAAATTAGAAAACAGTCTTTGGATGCAAGAAAGAAACCAGAATTGTTCTTTGTCTATACCATTGATGCAAGTGTAAAAAAAGAAGAGACCGTAATAAAAAAAATAAAAGAAAAAACCGTATCAATTACAAATCGGAAAAAATTTGAATATCCAGCTGTAATAGAATGGTCAAAAGCTTCACGTCCGGTTATCACAGGGAGTGGTCCGGCAGGATTGTTTTGTGCGTATTATCTTGCAAAAGCAGGACTTGCTCCGCTTGTGATTGAGCGTGGTGACCCGGTTGAGACAAGAATGGAAAAAGTAGAGACATTCTGGAAAGAAGGGATTCTTGATACAGAATCGAATGTACAGTTTGGAGAAGGCGGTGCCGGTACATTTTCAGATGGAAAGTTAAATACGTTAGTGAAAGATGCGATGGGAAGAAATCACGAAGTTCTTCGTCTGTTTGTAGAATGTGGAGCACCCAAAGAAATTTTATATGTACAAAAACCGCATCTTGGAACAGATTTATTGGTTACGATTGTAAAAAATCTTCGCCATAAGATAGAAGAATTGGGAGGAGAAATTCGTTTCCGCACAAAGCTGACACAAATTTGGCAGGAAAATGGCAAATTAAAGTCCATTATTGTAAATGGAGATGAAGAAATTGCGACAGATTTTCTGGTGCTTGCAATTGGGCACAGCGCCAGAGATACATTTGAAATGTTAGAGCGAGAAAAATTTCTCATGCAGGCAAAATCATTTGCAGTGGGGCTTCGGATAGAACATCCACAGTCCATGATTGATGAATATCAGTATGGTACAAAGAAACATGCAGGAAAACTTGGAGCTGCCAGTTATAAACTGACCCATCGAGCAGAAGAGGGACGAGGCGTTTATAGTTTTTGTATGTGCCCGGGAGGATATGTGGTCAATGCCTCCTCAGAAGAGGGCAGGTTGGCAGTCAATGGAATGAGCTATCAGGATAGAAGTGCGAAAAATGCGAATAGCGCAATGATCGTCAGTGTAAATCCGAATGATTTTTGTTCTCAGGATGCACTTGCCGGTGTTGCTTTTCAAAGACAGTTAGAAGAAAAAGCCTATCAGTTAGGAAAGGGAAAAGTGCCAGTTCAGCTCTTTGGTGATTTTATGAACCATAGAAAAAGCAGTGGATTTGGCATGATTGATACTTGTATGAAGGGGGCTTATGAATTTGCAGACTTAAATGAATTACTTCCAGAATTTTTAAGCCGTCCAATGAAGGAAAGCATTTCTTATTTTGGGCGGATTATCTCTGGGTTTTCAAGGGAAGATGCCGTGTTATCAGGAATTGAAAGTCGAACATCCTCTCCCGTAAGGATTGTGAGAAAAGAAGACTTTCAGAGCAATGTTGAGGGAGTCTATCCTTGCGGAGAGGGTGCAGGATATGCTGGTGGCATTACATCTGCAGCAATGGATGGCTTGAAAGTAGCAGAGGCAATTGTGAAAAATACAATAAATTTTTGAGATTCCATATACATCGTTTTTAATCTGTGATAAAATAAAGTTTGCTGAATTGGTACCCTGTATTTGGCTGAAGAGAGTATATGGTATCTTATGTACAATGCAAGAAAAATGAAAGAAATTCCCGAAGAAAACCGACCTTATGAAAAATGTCTTAAGTTTGGGGTCGAAGCGCTGACGGATGAGGAACTTCTGGCAATTTTACTGCGCAGTGGTTCGAAAGAACATTCTGCATTAGAACTTGCATATCAAGTCCTGCATTTATCAAAAGAAAATCAGGGACTGCAAAGTATTTATCATTTAAGTGTACAGCAGTTGAAAAGCATTCATGGAATTGGCGCAGTAAAAGCCATTCAATTAAAGTGTATGGGAGAAATTTCCAAGAGGATTGCAGTAAATGTTGCAGCGAAGGGAATCTCATTTGACTGTCCGGCTTCTATTGCGAAATACTATATGGAACAACTGCGTCATGAAGAACAAGAACATTTGCTGTGTATGATGCTGGACTGCAAGAACCATCGTCTTGGAGAAGAGCTTATTTTTAAGGGAACAGTAAATGCATCTTATGTCAGTCCGAGAGAGATTTTCTTAAGTGCGATGTCGTACCATGCAGTCGGGATTCTGCTGGTACATAACCATCCAAGTGGAGACCCGTCTCCAAGTCAGGCAGATATCCAAGTGACGAAGAAGATACAGACAGCTGGAATCCTGCTTGATATACCTCTGATAGACCATATTATCATAGGGGATTGTCAGTATATCAGTTTCCGGGAAAGGGGACTTATCGAAACATAAAAAAGGGGAGCAGAATATGCCACTTTACAAAACATTTGGTGTAGATTTAGGAACCAGTATGATTAAAATCTATTCTGCACAGAATGATTCAATTCTAAAAGAAAAGAATATGATTGCAATTCGCAATGAAAATCAAATTCTGGCTTCCGGTAATGAAGCATACAAAATCTACGAAAAAAACCCATCGAATGTATCCGTTATTGAGCCTATGGCATTTGGAAAAATTGCAGATATCAACCGTACAGAAATTGTACTGCAGTCCCTGCTTAAAAGAGCAGGTTCTCAGCAATTTTTTGGGAATTCGGTATATCTTGCAGTTCCGACAGATTTGTCTGAGATTGAAAAAAGGGCTTATTATACAATCGGAAATTCCAAGAGAAAAAATAAAGTTTATATGGTTGAAAAACCGATTGCCGATGCAGTATCACTTGGACTTCCAATTAACCATACAAGCGGAAGTATGATTGTAAATATCGGTGCACAAAGTACTGAAATTTCAATTATTGAAAAGGGAAGAGTTGTCATCAGTAAAATGGTTGAAGTTGGAGGAAAACAGCTTAATGAAGCCATTATCAGTATGGTAAGAAGAAATTGTAACCTGAATATAGGAGAACGTTCGGCAGCCAGACTGAAACTGTCGCTTTCCTATTTGAAAGATGACCCGCAGGAGGTAAGAAAAGTAGTGGGTGTTGATTGGATTACCGGTCTGCCACAGGTGGGGGTGGTTACTTCGGATATGGTGAATGAAGCGATTGAAGAACCGTTTTTGAAAATCTGTGAAGAAATCCGATTCTTTTTAGACCGCATTCCTCCACAAATCTATTCAAACATAGCAGATGAGGGTGTATTTTTAATTGGAGGAACAACAAAAATTCCAGGAGTTGGCTGGTTTATCAGTCAGGAGGTAAGAATACGGGTTCGTCTTTCTAAGTATCATGATTTATGTACGATATACGGAATTAAAGAAATTATAGGAAACAAAACACTCTGGAAATGGGTAAAATAGGAACTGAGGTTGTACAATGAAAAAAAAACGCAATTGGAATTTGAAAAGTAAACACATTCTCGTAATTATGGTCGTTGTCTGCGTTGGATTAATGCTGCTTACATTTGCTGCGAAATTTCCAGTACAGTCAGTCCGGACAACAGCAGGTTATACAATTGTACCTTTTCAAAATGGATTGAATAAGGTAGGGAATGCTTTGGATGGATTTACGGAAGGATTCCGAAGCAAGAAAAAACTGATTGAAGAAAATAAAGCATTACAAAGTAAAGTAGATGACCTTACTACGGAAAACAGCAGGCTGACACAAAATGTAAGTGAACTTGCCAGACTGCAGGAGTTGTATCAATTAGACCAGCAGTATAATGAATATGATAAAATCGCAGCAGAAGTCATTGCAAAAAATTCCGGAAACTGGTATTCTACGTTTACCATTAATCGTGGAAGTGAAGACGGAATTTTAGTAGACCAGAATGTAATAGCTGGAAGTGGTTTGGTAGGAATCGTAACAGAAGTCGGAGCACATTGGGCTACCGTCCGTTCGATTATTGATGATTCAAGTAATGTAAGTGCAATGACAGTAAGTACATCTGCAAACTGTGTGGTGTGTGGTGATTTAAGACTAATGGATGAGGGGAAACTGCAGTTTATTCATTTAAAGGATGATGAAGATAAGGTTCAGGAAGGAGAAAAAATCGTGACTTCTGCAGTCAGCGATAAATTCTTAAAAGGAATCTTAATTGGCTATGTTAGTGAAATTGAAGAAGATCCAAATAATTTAACAAAAACCGGAACATTAACACCGGCGGTAGACTTTGAGCATTTACAGGAAGTACTGGTGATTAAAGAGTTAAAACAGCAGAAGGAGGAAGATAAATGAGAATACGCAGAAAAATAGTACTGTTTCTTCTGCTTCTGGTTTGTTTTATTGTTCAGGGAACATTCTTGAAAGTAATTGCAATTGGTTCGATTTCTCCAAATTTGATTCTGATTTTTGTAGTTTCTTTTGGATTTATGAGAGGAAAAAAAACAGGAATCTGGACAGGATTTGTATGTGGCTTATGTTGTGATTTGCTGGGAGATGGAATCCTGGGATATTATGCACTGATTTATTTATTAATCGGGTTTGGAGCAGGATGCTGTTGTAAACTGTTCTATGATGATGAACTTCGAGTACCGGTGCTTATTGTTGCCGTGTGCGACCTGGTTTATGGAGGAATGGTATATGTGTTGGGATTTCTGCTTCATGGACGAATCCAGTTCTTTTACTATTTCTCTCGAATGATGATACCGGAAATGATTTATACAGTACTGTTAACTGCAATTTTGTATAAAGTCTTTTTAAAGATAAATAAGAAGCTGACAGAGCTGGAGATGAAGGAGCGAGATTCCATTTGGTTAAGAAAATAAAAAAAATACTTAGTAAATTATGCATAAAAAGAACAACGGTATTATTTATTGTTTTTGCAGTCATGTTTTTTATTTTACTGCAGCGTCTGTTCGTTCTTCAGATTATCAAGGGCGAAGAATATGCGACAAATTTTAATCTGACAACAACAAAGACAAGAACAATTAAGAGTACAAGAGGAAATATCCGTGACCGAAACGGTAAACTGCTTGCACATAATCAGCTGGCCTATTCCGTTATTATCGAGGATAATGGAACGTATGATTCTACTCGAGAAAAAAATCTTACACTGAATCATGTGGCTTATGAGATTTTAAAAATTTTGGAAGAAAATGGAGAATCTGTGGATGTTACCTTCCATATTACATTAGATGAAAATGGAGAGTATGCATTTGATACCACTGACTTTACCTTAGATCGTTTTAAAGCGGATGTTTATGGACAGGCTAAAATTGAAGACTTGTCTAAAGAGGAAGCAAAAGCATCCGCAGCCAGGATGATAGAAGATTTGTCTCAGGCAGACCGTTATGGACTTGTAAATAAAAAGAAGCCATATACGGAAGAAGAACGAAAAGAGTATGGACTGCCGGAAAGTTTTACAAAAGAAGAAGCTTTGGATATTATCAAAATTCGTTATGCACTTGCAGCAAACAGTTTCCAGAAATACATGCCGGCGACAATTGCTACAAATGTAAGCGAAACAACAATGGCAGCAATTATGGAGGAAAAGGATCAGCTCCAGGGAGTGGATATTCAGGAAGACTCCATTCGGGTTTATGAGGATAGTGAGACATTTGCACCGGTCATTGGTTATACCGGAAAGGCTTCATCCGAAGAACTGGATGAACTTAAAAAAGAAAATTCGAATTATTCTTCGGATGCAGTAATTGGTAAGACTGGTATGGAACAGTATATGGAATTACAGCTGCAGGGAACGGATGGAGAAGAAAAGTTAAGTGTAGATAATCTTGGAAAAGTATTGAAGATTGATGAATCTTCTAAAAAAGACCCTATATCGGGAAACGACGTTTATCTTACAATTGATAAGAATCTTCAAAAAGCAGCTTATCAGATTCTGGAACAGAAAATTGCCGGTATTCTGGCAAGCAATATTATATCTGGAAAGACATTTGATAAAACGGGGCTGGATTCAAGTGAAATCCGGATTCCGATTTATGACGTCTATAATGCGTTGATTGAAAACAGTGTGATTGATATCAGCCATTTTAAGGAAGAGGATGCTTCTGAAACGGAGAAAGCGATTTACAGTGTCTTTTCACAAAAACAGAGTGAAGTGTTTGACTCTGTAAAAGCAGAGCTTACTGCCTCAAATCCGGAGACCTTTGATAAACTGCCACAGGAGATGCAGGATTATCAGAGTTATATTGTAAATGATTTTCTGATTAATAAAAAGGGAATCCTGTCGTTAGATGCAATCGATGCTTCTGATGCAACTTATATTGCATGGAGTAAAGACCATTCTATTAGTTTAAAGGAATTTCTTACTTATGCGGCCAGTCAGAACTGGATTGATATTTCACAATTCTATGCAGAAGAAGAATATCTGGATTCCTCTGAGGTTTACGATGCGCTGTCCGATTATCTGACAGAATCTTTGACGACAGACAGTGGATTTTCAAAAATTATTTACAAATATATGTTACAAAGTGATTTGATTTCCGGCACACAGCTTTGTCTGGTCTTGTACGATCAGGGAGTATTAGAAGCAGATGAGGCAACCTATTCGGCGCTCCAGGCAGGACAAAAAAGTTCTTATGATTTTATGTTAGATAAAATTAACAGTCTGGAGATTACACCGGCACAGCTTGCCTTAGACCCATGCTCCGGTTCTATGGTAGTGACAAACGTAAAAACCGGAGAGATACTAGCCTGCGTTACTTATCCGGGTTATGATAACAATCGTCTGGCAAACCAGATGGATACGGATTATTATTCGAAATTGTCTTCTGATTTATCAAGACCGTTTTATAATAAAGCAACGCAGCAGAAAACAGCACCTGGTTCTACCTTTAAACTTGTAACGGCTCTTGCCGGAATGGAAGAAGGTATTGCCACAAGTGATTATTATGTCAATTGTACGGGGGCTTTTACAAGAATTTCACCGGCAATCAACTGTTGGTATCATGCAGGACATGGAACCCTTGGAGTTCAGGGGGCAATTAAAAATTCCTGTAATGTATTTTTCAATCAGCTTACTTATGATATGGGAAAAGACAAAAATGGAGAATTTTCGGATTCAATTGGTCTTAGCAAGCTGCAAAAATATGCAAAAATGTTCCAGTTAGATAAGGAATCCGGAATTGAACTTCCAGAAGCAGAGCCGGAGGTAACAGATGAAGCAGCAATCGCTTCTTCCATCGGCCAGGGAACTAATAACTATACAACTTCTCAACTTGCCCGTTATGCAACCACAATCGCAAGTCGTGGAACAAGCTATTCTATCTCACTGCTTGATAAAGTGACAGATTCTCAAGGAAATTTGGTTAAAGATTATACACCGGAAATTATTAATCAGATGGATGTTTCTGATTCTGAGTGGGATATCATTCACAATGGAATGAGAGAAGTAGTAGAAAATAATGCGGCGTTTGATGACCTGGATTATGCAGTATCCGGAAAGACAGGTACTGCCGAAAATACAGGACATCCAAGTCATGGTTTATTTATTGGATTTACTCCATCGGATGACCCTGAAATTGCAATGGCAGTGCGTATTGCAAATGGATATAGTTCAACAAATGCGGCAGCAGTTGCAAAAGATGTCATCAAGTACGAATATAATCTTGCAGATGAATCACAGTTGTTAAGCGGAACCGCTACTTCTGGAGAAAGCACAGCGCAGACAGACTAAACAATTCTATTGGGAGGATGGAACATGTGTGAAATTATTGTAATTACTTCCGGAAAAGGCGGTGTGGGAAAAACAACCGTAACTGCAAATATTGGACTTGGGTTGGCGAACTTAAATAAAAAAGTGGTTGTTGTAGATACAGATATTGGGTTAAGAAATCTGGATGTTGTATTAGGTCTGGAAAACAGAATTGTTTATAACCTGATTGATGTCATTGAAGGCAGTTGTCGAATGAAGCAGGCATTAATAAGAGATAAGCATTGTGAAAACTTATACCTGCTTCCATCAGCCCAGACAAGAGATAAAACTTCTGTCAAACCGGAACAGATGGTAAAGCTGACAAAAGATTTGGCGGAAGAGTTTGACTATATTTTACTGGACTGTCCGGCAGGAATTGAGCAAGGGTTTAAAAATGCAATTGCAGGTGCAAATCGGGCGGTGGTCGTTACCACTCCCGAAGTATCTGCAATTCGTGATGCAGATCGAATTATTGGTCTGCTTCAAGCAAATCAGATGCCAAAGATAGAATTAATCATCAACCGGCTTCGTATGGATATGATTCAAAAAGGAGAAATGATGTCGGTAGAAGATGTGTCAGAAATATTGGCCGTAGATTTATTAGGTGCAGTTCCGGATGATGAGGCTGTTGTGATTGCAACGAATCAGGGAGAACCTCTTTGTGGAAAACAGTCTTTGGCAGGACAGGCCTTTTGGAATATCTGTCGGAGAATTTGCGGAGAAGCCGTTCCCCTGCTTGATTTTGAAGTGAAAAAAGGGTTATGGAAGAGATTCTCAGAACTGTTTAGAAGATAGTCAATTTTATAAAGGGGGCACCGGCATTGATTCATTTTAGGAAGAAACGCTCAGGTCATATAGCAAAAGACCGGCTTAAGCTTCTTTTGGTTTCAGAAAGGCTTAGTTGTTCTCCACAGATGATGACCATGCTTCAGAATGATGTTGTATCAGCTGTTGAACGGTATTTTACCATTTCAGAGGAACAAGTTGAAATACGGTATATAAAAGAGAATATGACATTTCTGATAAAGATACCTTTAAAAATTGATATACAAGAGTCCTATCCAGGATTCTGAAACAGTCGCCTTGTGTGAGACTGTAAGTAAAAAATGAATTGAGAAACTGATAAAAAGACAGAAAAAAGAACAAGGTGTTTTTATGATAAAACAATATAGATTACGAGATTATAATTTTAGACTGGTTATTTTCCTGATTGGACTTACTTTTACTGGAGTGCTTTTAGTTGGCAGTGCAGAGCCGGCACTTAGAAATAAGCAGTTTTTTGGAATGATGCTTGGAGCTGCCATCATGCTGATTGTTTCTCTGATGGATTTTAGCTGGATTCTTAACTTTTACTGGATATTATACGGATGTAATATTATATTGCTGTTGTCTGTCTGGATTTTTGGTACGGAATCAAATGGTGCTTCAAGATGGCTTAGAATTGGAGGATTTCAGTTTCAGCCGACGGAGCTTTCAAAAATATTGATTGTCATGTTTTTTGCACGGTTTTTTATGGAACATGAAGAGAATTTAAATACACTGCGGACTTTAGTTCAGACAGCTATTCTGGCTGCTATTCCGTTAATGTTGATTTTCAGCCAGCCGGACTTGAAAAATACAATCACAGTTGTTATACTGATTTGTATCATGTTATATCTTGCAGGCCTCAGCTATAAAATTATAGGTGGTGCAATTTTAATTATCGTACCGCTTGTGGTTGTATTTTTGTTTATTGTTGTTCAGCCAAATCAAAAATTAATTAAGGACTATCAAAGAGACCGAATTATGACATTTCTTCATTCAGAGGAAGAAGAATATTCAGATGATGTTATTCAACAGAATAATTCAGTGATGGCAATCGGTTCTGGGCAGTTGACAGGAAAAGGGTTAAATAACAATGAGGTTGCATCTGCAAATAAAGGAAACTTTGTTTCAGAAAGCCAGACAGATTTTATCTTTTCTGTTGCAGGAGAAGAGTTAGGCTTTATTGGAAGCGCAGCGATATTAATTGTTTTATTCCTGATTATCTGTGAATGTATTCGGACAGGATGGAAAGCGAAAGATTTGTCAGGAAAGTTAATTTGTTGTGGAGTCGCTTCGATTATTGCAGTTCAGGGATTCATTAATATTTGTGTGGCGACTGGAATTGCACCAAATACGGGAACTCCGCTTCCTTTTGTGAGCTATGGACTTTCTTCTATGGTATCACTTTATACAGGAATGGGACTGGTTTTAAATGTTGGTCTGCAGAAAAACAGAGATTACAGGGAGGTTGGTAAATTATGAATATTGGACTTATCGCACACAATTCCAAAAAGAAACTGATGCAGAATTTATGCATCGCGTATAGAGGGATTCTTTCAAAAAATACACTTTATGCAACAGGGACGACAGGCCGCTTAATTGAAGAGGTAACAAATTTAAATATTCATAAATTTCTTGCCGGTCATCTTGGTGGAGAACAGCAGATGGGGGCATTAATTGAACAGAATCAGATGGATTTAGTGATTTATCTTCGAGAGCCATTAGCACCGCAGAAGCATGACCCGGATGTAAAACGTATTTTTCATCTGTGTGATACACATAATATCCCGCTGGCTACAAATCTTGCTACGGCGGAAATGGTGATAAAATCCCTGGATAGAGGAGAGTTAGACTGGCGTGAAATGTACAAGTAAAAGTGAAAGACGAAGACAGAGAAACAAAAATCTGCTTATGGGGATGGGCGTTGTTATTGTTGTACTTCTGATTGTTCTGGCAGTTGTTTTAATCAAGAAGAAAGATGCCTCTATGCCGATTTCTTTTGACTTGACAACAGAAGTATTTGGGCAGACAGTAGAGGAAGAAGCTCTGACAGCAGACGGATTGGCAGCAGATTTATGTGTAGGAGCTGGAGATACGGCACTCGATGGTGTGGAAACGCAGGGAGATGAGAGAGCTGCTTTATTTGATATCCAGAATAAAACACTGCTGTTTTCTAAATCTTTATATGAAAAATCCTATCCGGCAAGTATCACAAAAATTATGACGGCACTTGTGGCAATGGAACATGCAGATATGGATGAAGTTGTGACGATTACAGCGTCGGATGTAGCTCTTAGTGCTGATTCACAGGTGTGTGGACTTGCAGAAGGCGACCAGATTCAGATGAGTGAGCTGTTTCATGCGTTGTTAGTGTATTCGGCAAATGATGCAGCAATGGCAATTGCAAGGACGGTTGGAGATGGAAGTGTAGATACTTTTGTACAGATGATGAATGAGACTGCGCAGAGCCTTGGAATGACAGGAACTCATTTTGTAAATCCACATGGACTTCACAACGATGACCATTATACAACCGTTTATGATATCTATCTGATGTTAAATGAAGCAATGAAACATCAGGAATTTACAGATATTACACAATTATCAAATTATACGATTACGTATACTTCAGCAGATGGAACACAGCGCCAGAAATGGCTTGATGCCACAGACCAATATCTGACAGGAGAGTCAAGTGCTCCAAAAGGGGTTACTATTTTAGGCGGAAAAACAGGAACAACAGATAAAGCAGGCGCATGTCTGGCATTAATGGTTCAGAATAATTATGGTGAACCTTATGTCTCAATTGTGTTAGATGCGTCAAATAAACCGGAACTTTATGAAAGAATGAATCAATTACTGGAGAAAGTAAACCACTCTTAACGAAAAATGCGAAAAAATTCACAGAAAAATGAAATTAACCATTGTATTCTTGAACGAAATGCACTATAATTGATTTCAAGATAACCACGTTTTTAGTAAAAATACATATTACGTGCGGCTAAGGAGGAAAATGCGATGGTTCAGTTAATTGTAGGTGAAAAAGGTAAAGGAAAAACAAAAGTACTTCTGGACAAGGCGAATAATGGTGTCAAAGAAGCAAAGGGCTCAGTTGTATATCTGGACAAGAGCACAAAACACATGTACGAGTTAAATAACAAAGTTCGTCTAATTAATGTGACAGAATATGAAGTGGAAAATGCCAGTGAATTTGTAGGATTTATCAGAGGAATTCTTTCTCAGGATAATGACTTAGAGCAGGTTTATCTGGACAGCTTTTTAAAAATCGCAAAATTAGAGGCTGAAGATGCCCCGCTTACAGAAGTACTTCAGGAATTAGAAAAGCTTAGTGAAAGATTTGGATTATCTTTTATCATCAGCGTTTCCAGAAATGAAGAAGACCTTCCGGAAGCAGTAAAGGGAATGATTGAAACTTCACTGTAAAAAAACAAAGTAAAAACAGTCACTGTACATCAAGAGAGAATTGAGTGTACAGTGGCTGTTTTTTTATTCCATAGTAAGTTTGCTCTATGAAATAGAAAGTGAGTAAAAATTTGTTTTTACGAGCTGGCACTTATATCTCGAATTCGACCAAACAGGCTGAAAAGATAAAGTCCGCAGATGCCTACAAGAACATAGACAATTCTTGAAAGCCAGGATAAATTACCAAAAAGAAATGCAACCAAATCAAAACGAAACAGGCCAATCAGCCCCCAGTTGACAGCTCCGATAATGGTAATGACCAATGCTGTGTAATCTAAACCATTTGACTTCATATGTTTGCCTCCTTTGTTTGGTTCTATTTTCTGCCTTTTTGATAAGTTTTATGCAAAAAAATTAAGTATTGCCCTAAAATGCTGAAAATGATAAAATGAAAAACGGTACGAAAGGAGACGAAAGATTGTTTATTATAAAAAAGCTATGGAATAAAATAAAAAAACTGCCAAGAAAGGCAGAAAGGCTGTTGGGGATTCTTGGAGAAATACTCTGGATATTATTTCAAAAAGCAGGAAGAATCTTGAAAAAAGGTCTTCAAAAGATACCTCGTAATCCGATTGTAGTTGTAATCGGTGTTATTATCATTTATCTGATAGTGACAGCAGGTCTGTATTTTTCTTCTGAACAGATTGAATCGTATCAAGTGACATCAGGAACGCTTGAAAAGAACCCAGTTTATACAGCACTGGCAATTCGAGAAGAAAAAGTAGTGAATGCAAGTCAGGATGGATATTTAAGATATCTGATAAAAGAAGGTTCAAATGTTGAGAAAAATGGAAACGTTTATGCAGTTGGGGACAGCGAGATTCAAATTGCGAAATATGCGTTAGATGAAACACAAAAAAGTAAAATAAAGAATGCGGCAGAAGCTTTCTCTGGAACGTTTGATTCCTCTGATTTTGCTGATACATACAGCTTGAAGTATGAATTAAATGGAATGATACTTCAGACAGATAAAGCAGAACAGACGGAAGATACTTCGGACGAAGAAGAGTATGATGAAAATGGATTTTTAGTGGTAAAAGGAAATACTTCGATTATGTTAGGAAATCAAACCGTGGTTACTTCACCGGATGCTGGAATTGTAATGTATACGATGGATGGATACGAAGGAAAAACGGTGGATAATCTTAAAAAAAGCGATTTCGCGCAGAAATCTTATACAGAAAAAAGTTTGATTTCAACAGAAGCAAAAGAAGATACACCCGTTTATAAATTGATTACAGATGAAACGTGGAATCTGATGATCCCAGTTTCCAAAAAAGAAGCGTCAAAACTTTCAGAAGGAACGATTCAGGTAAAATTTTTAAAAGATAAAAAAACGCAGAACGGACAGCTTTCTATTGTGGATATAGACGGACAGAAAGTAGCAAAAATAACCTTGAAAAATGGAATGGTTCGTTATGCATCGGAGCGTTTTCTGAAAGTGGAACTGGTAATTCATACAAAAACTGGCTTAAAAATTCCGCTTAGTTCCATTGTAGACAAGAAATTTTATATCATTCCGTCCGACTATCTTGCGAAAGAAGTTCAGGATGGTGTAGAAAGAGAGGGATTTTATAGAATTACGAAAGATGACAAAGGAAAAGAAAAAAAGACTTTTGTGGTTCCGGCTATTTATAAAAATACGGCAGATTCATCGGATAAAAGCACAAGTACGGTAATTAAAAAGATAGATTACTGTTATGTTGATATGCAAACCTTTCAAGAAGGTGATGTTGTACAGAAGCCAGATTCTTCCGAGACATTTACAGTGGGAGAACCGGAATATCTTTCTGGCGCATACTGCATTAATCGTGGCTATGCAATGTTCCGTTGTATTGAGCAGATATCAGGAGAACAAAATGAAGAATCTTGTCTGATTAAGAAAAATACAGCTTATGGTCTTTCAGAATATGACAGAATTGTAAAAAATGGTTCTTCTGTAAAAGAAGATGAAATACTAACAGGAAAACAAGGAGAGTAAAGAATGAGTGTTTATGAAAATTACTTAGAAGTAGAAAAAAAAGTACAGGAAGCATGTAAAAGAGCAGGAAGAAACAGAGAAGAAGTAACCTTAATTGCGGTTAGCAAGACAAAACCAGTTTCTATGATTGAAGAACTTCTTCCTCATGGAGTAGTGGACTTTGGAGAAAATAAAGTACAGGAACTGACTGCAAAATACGAAGTGCTTCCGAAAGATTTAAACTGGCATCTCATCGGTCATCTTCAGAGAAATAAGGTAAAATATATTATTGATAAAGCTTGCCTGATTCATTCTGTAGATTCTATTCGTCTGGCCGAAACAATCAGTCAGGAAGCTGTGAAAAAGAATGTGACAGCGTCCATTTTAGTAGAAGTCAATGTTGCAGAAGAAGAAAGTAAATTTGGAGTTACTTCTGAGGAGACAGAAAAATTGGTAGAGGAAATTTCAAAACTGCCAAATATCGAAGTCAAGGGGCTTATGACAATTGCACCATTTGTAGAAAATTCAGAAGAAAATCGATTAGTTTTTAGAAATTTAAGAAATTTAAGTGTTGACATAGCCGCTAAAAAATTTAATAATGTTACTATGAATGTCTTAAGCATGGGCATGACTGGCGATTATGAGGTCGCTATCGAAGAAGGTGCAACAATGGTAAGAGTTGGTACCGGAATCTTCGGAGAAAGAGATTACAGCAAATAGAGATTGGAGATTTTAACATGAGTGTTTTTAATAAGCTTTTAGATGCAGTAAAAATGAGTGATGATTTTGAACAAGATGGATTTTTAGATGATGATTTTGATGAAGATGAGGATGAAATCAAAGAAGAAAAACCGAGAAAGCGTTTTTTAAAGAAATTAGAAGAAGAGGATGAGGCAGAAGAATTAGAAGAAGAACCGGTAGTGGAAAGACGAACACAGAAAAAGAAAGCAGAAAAGAAACAGCCGGAGAAGAAAACAACGGAGAAACCCTCTTTCTATTCAAGAAATACCAAAAATACAAAGACAATCGAAAGCTCTTCTAAAGTAACACCAATGCGCACTGCAAAGAGAAATCCAGCTCCGGCTGCAATGGAGGTCTGCGTGATTAAACCAAATAATATGGAAGAAACCAGAGAAATTGCAGATACTTTAATTGCAGGATGTACCGTTGTCCTTAATCTGGAAGGAATTGATGTCAGTGTGGCACAAAGAGTAATTGATTTTTCATCAGGAACCTGCTATGCAATGGGAGGAAGTCTTCAGAAAGTATCCGACTACATATTTATTCTGACTCCATCAAGTGTAGGAATTACAGGTGATTATCAGGAGATTATAGATGGTGCTTTCATGTCCTCTATCCAGACAGAATATTAATTCGGAAAGAGCATAAAAATGGAGAAAGAACAGTTATTTGAAAAACGTATGATAGAGTTAAGTAAGAATGCCTATTACAGAGGTATTCTTACTTTCTCTGATTTTTTAGATTTAAATGAATTACATAAGTTGCATAGTCTTCCTCTTAAACAGTATGGTGTAAAAGTGGAAACTTTTGGAGGACATGCGTTTGCAGAGCGTCAGATGGCAGCATTTATCCCTGATGCTTTTTTCTTTAGTCAGGAATATCCGATTTCCTGTATTTGTATTCGTCCGTCTATGGAAAAATTTGCAGAAAATCTGACTCATCGGGATTATTTGGGAGCAATTTTAAATCTTGGAATTGAGAGAAGTAAAATCGGAGATATTTTGGTAGAAGATAAAAAAGCATACATCTTTTGCCATAATTCGCTGTGTGAGTTTTTGATGAATGAAATCTGCCGTGTCCGGCATACCACAGTCGTTCCATCTATCATTGAGAATAAAGAAGAGTTTCCGAGTGTAAAACTTCAAAAAGTCACAGGAACGGTATCTTCTGTGAGACTTGACAGCGTTACGGCGTTGGCATTTTCGACTTCGAGAAGCAGTATTTTACCATTAATCGAAGGGAAAAAGTTATTTGTAAATGGGAAAAATATTGTTTCAAATGCCTATCATTTAAAAGAAGGAGATATTGTATCCGTCAGAGGAAAAGGAAAATATCGTTTTGATGGAACAACAAATTTAACGAAGAAAAACCGGTATCATGTAGAAGTTTCGCGTTATTGCTAAAGTCAAAAGAGACAGAAAGGAACAAGAAATGACAGAAAATATATTACAGGTAAAAAGAAATGATGAATTTTATTATCCGATTGTATTTCGTAAAAATTTTGAAGATTTATCGAATCAGTTAAAAACATTAGAATTACAAGAACGAAAATGCTGTATTGTAACGGACAGTAATGTGGCACCGATTTATTTAGAGACAGTAAAAAAAGAACTGGAAAAAGTTTCGGATACCATTATATCCATTATTTTACCGGCAGGAGAGGAAAATAAAACGCTTGTACAGATTCAAAATATTTATGAACATTTAATCAAAGCACATTTCGACAGAAAAGATTTACTTTTTGCATTGGGCGGAGGAGTTGTTGGAGATATGACCGGTTTTGCGGCAGCAACTTATCTTCGAGGAATTGATTTTATACAGATTCCGACCACACTTCTGGCACAGGTAGACAGCAGTATTGGAGGAAAAACAGGTGTCGACTTCTTACAGTATAAAAATATGGTTGGAGCATTTCATCAGCCACGTCTGGTTTATATGAATGTGCATACCTTAGATACGCTTTCAGATGAACTATTTTCCTGTGGAATGGGAGAGGTTTTAAAGCATGGATTAATTCGTGACCTGGATTACTTTGAATGGTTAAAAGAAAACAGAGAAAAGGTTCTTAATTTGGACGAGGATGCTTTGACAGAAATGATTTATAAAAGCTGTGTCATTAAGAAAACAGTTGTAGAAAACGATCCGACGGAAAAAGGAGAACGTGCAGTTTTAAATATGGGGCATACAGTAGGCCATGCGGTAGAAAAATTGAAAAATTTCAAACTGCTTCATGGACAGTGTGTTTCTATTGGGACAGTCTGCGCATGTTATTTGTCCTTAAAGAGAGGACTCATTACAAAAGAAGAATATGAATCCGCATTAGAAGCATTAAGAGCATATCGTCTGCCGATTTCGGTTCAGGGATTAAATGCAGCTGAGATTTTAACAGCAACAAAGTCTGATAAAAAGATGGAGCAAGGAAAAATCAAGTTTGTTTTACTTGAAAAAATGGGATATGCCTATATCGACAAGACGGTAACAGATGAAGAAATGAAAGAGGCAATTGAAGTGGTTTTAGAAGAATCGGGAGAAGAAAAGTCATGAAAATGAAAAAGACAAGAGGTATCATTTATTTGCAGTTGATTTTGTCAACTTTCTTCTTAACTGTGTTAGACCAGTGGACAAAGCATCTTGCAGTCACGCATTTGCAAAATCAATCAGATATTTCGTTGATTGATGGAGTATTGTCTCTGCATTATCTCGAAAATCGTGGTGCTGCGTTTGGAGTGTTTCAAAATCGGCAGGGTGCTTTTTTTATTCTGACGGTTGTTATTCTTGCTTTTATTTTATATGTGTTATGGAGAATGCCGGTTACGAAGAAGTATTTGCCGGTTCGTATTCTTTGTTTTTTCCTGACGTCAGGAGCTCTTGGAAATTTAATAGACCGAATCCGTCTTAAATATGTGATAGATTTTATTTATTTTTCCCTGATAGATTTTCCGGTATTTAATGTTGCAGATATTTATGTAACTGTTTCAATGATTGTGTTATTATTATTGGTGCTTTTTTATTATAAAGATGAGGATGATTTTGCATTTTTAAGTCCAAAAAAGAAGGGAAAATGATAAATGAAAAAACTTTGCTTACAGGCAGATGCATCAGCAGAAGGACAACGAATTGATAAATATTTGGCAGTGGAACTTTCAGACTATTCACGCTCATTTTTGCAGAAACAATTAAAAGAGGGAAATGTGACAATCGGTGAGAAAGCAGTGAAAAGCAGTTATCAGCTTTCGGAAGAAGAAGAAATTACTGTGTTAATTCCAGATAACAAAGAACCAGATATTGAGCCGGAGAATATTCCGTTATCAATCCTGTATGAGGATGAGCAGCTTTTAGTGGTAGATAAACCAAAAGGGATGGTGGTACATCCGAGTGCGGGTCATTACAGTGGAACATTAGTAAATGCGTTGTTGTACCATTGTAAGGGGAACCTTTCCGGAATTAACGGGGTATTAAGACCAGGAATCGTTCATCGAATTGATAAGGATACAACAGGAGCATTATTGGTGTGTAAAACAGATTTGGCACACAGAGATTTAGCACAGCAGTTAAAAGAACATAGTATCACAAGAAGGTATCGTGCAATTGTACATGGAAATTTAAAAGAAGAAGAGGGAACAATTGAGGGGGCAATTGGACGTCATCCGACCGAACGAAAAAAGATGGCGATTAATCTGAAAAACGGAAAACCAGCGGTAACACATTACAAAGTGTTAGAGCATTATAAAAATTACAGTTATATTGAGTGTCGGCTGGAAACAGGAAGGACGCATCAGATTCGTGTTCACATGAGCAGTATTGGACATCCTTTGGTGGGAGATTTTGTATATGGTCCGAAAAAATGTCCATTTCCAAATCTGGAGGGTCAGACTCTACATGCAATGGTACTTGGATTTGTACATCCTGTCACAAAGGAGTATCTGGAATTTACAGCACCGCTTCCACAATATTTTGAAAAATTACAAAAAAAACTCATATAATTTATGCAAATTTTATATACAAAACAAAAAAAATAGATTATAATAAATATAATCAGAAACATCAAGAAATATCAATGGAGAGGAGTGCATGAATATGACGAATCATACAGTTATTACAATCGGAAGACAGCTCGGAAGTGGTGGTAAGGAAGTAGGATTGCAGTTGGCAGAAGAACTTGGAATTAAATGCTATGATAAAGAACTTTTGGAACGTGCAGCAAAAGACAGTGGATTATGTCAGGAATTATTTGAAAACAATGATGAAAAACCTACAAATAGTTTCCTGTATTCTCTGGTGATGGATACATACTCTTTTGGATATTCTTCAGCGGCATTTGCAGATATGCCAATTAATCATAAGGTGTTTTTAGCTCAGTTCGATACGATTAAAAATATTGCAAAAGAAGGACCTTGTGTTATTGTAGGAAGATGTGCGGATTATGCATTATCAGAATTTGATAATATGTTAAGTGTGTTTGTCCATGCAGATTTAGAAAAAAGAATCCGTCGTGTGGCACGAAAAAATGAATTGACAGATGCGACTGCAAAGGATCGTATTCAGAAAACAGATAAACGCCGTGCAAGCTATTATAACTATTATACAAGTAAAAAATGGGGCGATGCTGCAAGTTATAATCTAAGTTTAGATAGTGGAGTATTAGGAATTGACGGCTGTGTTCAAATGATTAAAAAAGCAATTGAAATTAAAGAAGAGCGGCTGGCAAAAAATAATCGTGAAGTAAAATAAAAATTGGGCAGAGGGAAATCTTTTTCTCTCTGCCTTTTTACGTGACGATTTATTTTTTTAGAAATGTTTCCCAGCCATCTAAGTTTCCATTTAAAATTGCAGTAAACATCCGTTCTTTTACACCAGGATGTTCATGGTTTAAAGTACGAATCAATTCTTTTACATATTGGCGTTTGGTATAACCATCCACTGGACAAGGACTTTTTTCCACTGGAAGGTGATATTTATTTTTAAAACCAATTACATCCGCTTCATTTACAAAGAGTAAGGGGCGGATTACAGTAAGATCTGTTCGGTCAAGATGGGTTTTTGGAGAAAATGTGTGAAAACGCCCCTCAAAAAGTAGAGATAGTAACATTGTTTCGATAACATCATCTTTATGATGGGCATAAGCAATTTTATTACAGCCCGCTTTTTTTGCGGCATCGTTTAAGGCACCTTTTCTCATTTTTGCGCATAAAGAACAAGGATTGGGTTCTTTTCGTTCATTAAAAATAATCTGAGCAATTTCTGTCTGTACAATCGTATAAGGTACATTTAATTCACTACAGAGCGCTTTTATTTGGATGAGGTCGAAGCCAGGAAGACCTAAATCAACAGTAATGGCTTCTATTGTAAAGGAATTTGGATAAAAACGTTTTAAGCCATTTAAGGCATAAAGAAGAGTAAGACTGTCTTTTCCTCCTGAAATTCCAACTGCTATTTTATCTCCGGATTCAATTAGATTAAAGGTATCAACTGCCTTTCTGGTAAGACTCAATAATCTTTGCAGGGTCATTTATTTCCTCCTTAGCTGTATTTTTTCTGTAAAAGACTATAACACATTGGAAAAAGAAAAGAAATATTTTTTACGAAATTATGACACAAATAATAAATTCCATGTTATAATATAAACATTAAGCATTTGCAAAGAGAATAAATGGAGGAAATATATGAAGTTTCGTTGGGATAAAAAGTATTTATATTGGGGGGTGACAGGCTTTGCAGTCATTTGTGCCAGTCTGCTTTTTTATTTTGGACTGTTTCACATGGATGTGCTATGGGGAAAAATTCATAATCTGTTTACTGTTTTAATGCCGGTTGTCTGGGGTGTGATTATAGCATATTTATTAACACCGATTGTAAATATATTGGAAAAAAAGGTATTTTTTTCGTTATTAGAACATTTTCATGTCGAACTTACAAAAAAGAAACGTGTGTTAATTCGCTATCTGGGAATTTTTATTTCCCTTATATTGGCATGTCTGGCTATTTATTCTTTATTTGCAATGATTGTGCCGTCTATTGTAGAAAGTATTATCAGTATTGTAAATGATTCACCAAGATACATTCAGAATATTATGAATTGGCTGAGTTCCATTTTAAGAGATAATGAAGAACTTCAGACGACCGTGTTTAATTTTATTGATAATTATTCATTTAAAGTAGAAAATTGGATGAATCAGCAGCTGCTTCCTCAGCTTCGTCAGATTTTACAGCAGATGACAACAGGAATTTTTGGCGCAGTTTTGTTTGTAAAAAATATTTTAATCGGAGCGATTATTTCGATTTACCTGATGGCATCAAAAGAGACTTATCTTTCTGAGGGAAAGATGTTTATCTATGCTATTTTTGATACAGAGAGAGCAAATTCTATTATCAAAGCATGTCGTTATACGAATCGTGTATTTATGGGTTTTATCAGCGGAAAAATTATTGATTCTGCAATCATTGGTGTTTTATGTTATATTATTACTTCTATTTTGGGAACACCTTATGCAGTGCTTGTCAGCGTAATTGTGGGTGTCACAAATATTATTCCGTTTTTTGGACCATATTTGGGAGCTATTCCAAGTGCATTTATTATTTTGCTGGTAAATCCGATGCAGTGTTTATATTTCCTGATTGCAATTTTATTGTTGCAGCAGTTTGATGGAAATATATTAGGACCAAAGATTTTAGGGGAATCGACAGGTTTGTCCAGCTTTATGGTTATTGTTGCAATTCTTTTATTTGGTGGATTTATGGGAATTTCAGGCATGATTATCGGAGTTCCGGTATGGGCGGTTATCTGTACAGGAATCCGTCAGCTTCGAGAATATTTCCTGAAAGAGAAACATCTACCGGTTGAAGATGAACTTTACATGGATATTGAGTCCATTGACCCTGAAAGTCATACGATTATTAAATTAAAAAAAGAAGATTTAAAGGAACAACAAAAAGAAAGCAAAGAACATACGAAAGAGAAAAATATAGAGAAGGGAAACGAGTAATAAATGAAATTTGTAATCCAGAAAGTAAGTCAGGCCTCTGTTTCTGTGGAGGGGAATTGCGTTGGAAAAATCCAAAAGGGATTTCTGGTATTTGTAGGAATTGGAAAAGAAGATACAAAGGAAATTGCAGATCAGTACATTAAGAAAATGGTACAACTGCGAATTTTTCAGGATGAAAATGGAAAAACAAATTTATCTTTGACGGATGTCGGGGGTGAAGTACTGATTGTTTCTCAGTTTACACTATATGCGAACTGTAGAAAGGGAAATCGGCCAAGTTTTTTTGATGCCGGAGAGCCTCAAATGGCAGAAGAACTATATAAATATATTATCAAAAAAACGAAAGAAACGATTTCGGTGGTGGAGTCAGGAGAATTTGGAGCAATGATGCAGGTATCTCTGGTAAATGAAGGTCCATTTACAATTGTTTTTGATGAGAATACATTTCGCTGACAGAGGGGAATTCATTCGTGAAAAATAAGAGATTATTACAAAGTAAATTATTGGCAGTAACTTTGAGTGCAGCTGTTCTTTTAGGACAGTCAACAGTTATGGCGGCAGAGCTTCCATCTGTTGAGGACATGGAAGCAACAAAAGAGTTCAAACAGGAATCGGATTTATCTTTGGGAAAAGATAAGTCCGATAGTTCTGTAGAGAATAGAGAGAAAAAAGAAAATTCTGAAGAAGAACAAGAACCAGAGAAAAAAGAATTTGATGGAGGACAAGATGGTATTAATTTGGACTCCAAAGATGGTTCGGAAAATGATTCAGAAAATAATTCCGAAGATAATTCAGGGGATAGCGCAGAGAGTAATCCGGAAGAGAAAGAACGGGATGCAGATGATGATGATAAGGAAAATGAAACTTCAGATGATACAAGTGCGGATGATTCAGCACAAAATAAAGATATAGAAGAAGAACCAAAAGAAACAGAAAAAATTCAATTAGAAGAACAGACAGAACAAGATCTGCAGGTACAGGCATCTTCTTATGGATGGAATAAACAGGGCAGTAACTGGTATTATATAAATCCTCAGACGAAAACCAAAGTTTCTGGCTGGCAGAAGATATCTGGAAAATGGTTTTATTTCTCTTCGGCTGGCTGGATGCAGATTGGCTGGCAGAAAGTTCGGGGAAAATGGTATTACCTTGGAAATGCCAATGATGGGGCAATGAAAAAAGGGTTGCAAAAAATACATGGCAAGTGGTATTATTTTTCAGATGATGGAGAAATGCAGAGTGGATGGCAAAAAATATCTGGAAAATGGTATTATTTTGGAGACGCAGAAGATGGCTCTATGAAAACTTATTGGCAGAAAGTGTCCGGAAGATACTACTGGCTTGGTCATGGAAATGATGGAGCCATGAAAACAGGCTGGCAGAAAGTTTGGGGAAAGTGGTATTACCTTGCAGAGAATGGAGAAATGCAGACGGGATGGAAAAAACTGTCTGGTAAGTGGTACTATCTTGGTGGTTCTAATGATGGTTCAATGAAATATGACTGGCAAAAAATTTCAGGTCAGTGGTATTATCTGGGTGGGGCGGATGATGGAGTCATGCGTACATACTGGCATCAGGTGAGAGGAAAATATTACTGGCTTGGAAGAAATGGTGCTATGAGAGATGGTTGGCAGAGAGTCTGGGGAAAATGGTATTACCTTGGAAGTTCTGGTGATGGCTCGATGAAGAGTGGCTGGCAGAGAGTATCTGAAAAATGGTATTATCTTGGAACATCCAGTGATGGAGTCATGAAAACAGGTTGGCAGACGATTAATAAAAAGAAATATTATTTTTATTCGGATGGTAGTATGGCAAGCAACTGTACAATAGATGGTTATTACATTAATAGTAACGGTGAAAAGAGTGACTCAAACAGTACGTTAAATACCTGGGTGTTTCCGTGTCCGTCTATTACTTATGTATCAAGTGAATTTGGATATCGGGAAAGCCCTGGTGGAATCGGCTCTACGAATCACAAGGGAGTAGATATGGCAGCACCGGCAAATTCCCGTGTTTTAGCTGTTGCAGCAGGTACGGTGGTTGCTTCTGGCTATGGATTTAATGGAGAGGGAAATTACGCAGAAATAGACCATGGAAATGGGATTCATACAATTTATATGCATTTAATAGCAAGTCCGGTTGTAAAAAAAGGAAGTACAGTAAAAGCCGGACAGGTGATTGGTTATGTAGGAATGACTGGAGCAGCGACGGGATATCATTTACATTTTGGGGTGAAGGTAAATGGAACTTATGTTAATCCGTGGAATTATTTAAAACGTCCAAGCGGAATGTAATTGAAAAGAAGAAAGGTTTTTGATTTATGAAAAATAGAGGAAAAATAGTTACAAAGTTGTGTGGATTTGTTATGAGTGCATCATTGTTGATGAATCAGGCAGTTTATGCTTCTGGAGAGATAGCAGGTGAAACACTTTCAGGAGAAGTACAGAGTGCGGAAGTTCAAGAAGAAATAATGAATTCAAGTGAAACCTTACCGAAGATATCCCAAGATTTATCCGAAGCTGAAAATGAAGCTGAAACAGAGGGAGCTGAAACTGAAACAGAAACTACAGATTCAGATTCAGAGGCAGAATCAAAAGAAGAAGTAAGTCAGAAAGAAGAAGTGAGTCGGGATGAAGGGAATCAAGATGAAACTTCTGATGAAAATTCTAAAGAAGAGGCATTAGGAGAATCACAAGAGACAGGAAATACTATTCAAGGCGAGCAGCAGGCAACACTGGCCGGACCAAAAAAGACGGGCTGGGTTACAGAAAATGGGAAAGAATATTATTATGACGAAGAGGGTAAACCTTATACAAAAAGCCGTATTTTAGATTTAAATGGAACTCTTTACTATATAAATTCCAATGGTGAACTGCGGACACAGGTGGGCTGGGTAAAAGATGGTGCAAACTGGTATTATGTAACATCTCAAAAAGCACTTGCAAAAAATGGATGGATAAAATCTGGAAGCAATTGGTTTTATTTAAACAGCGATGGTGTCATGCAGACCGGAATGATTACGGTATATGGAAAGAAATACATCCTTCAAGAGTCTGGAGCAATGTTAAAGAAAACAGGCTGGGTGCAATATCAAGGAAACTGGTATTACATGTATAGCGACGGACATGTGTTTCATGGAGGATGGTTAAAGGTTTCTAATAAGTGGTATTACATGGATACAGAAACTGGAATGATGAAAAAAGGCTGGCTTAAAACTTCTGAAAAATATTATTATTTAAATAGTTCAGGAGTGATGCAGACAGGCTGGGTAAAATCCGGAAGTTGCTGGTATTATATGAATAATTCAGGAGTAATGCAGACAGGCTGGCTTAAGTCTGGAAAAAGCTGGTATTACTTAAGTGCATCCTCTGGAGCAATGCAGACCGGAATGATTACAGTATATGGAAAGAACTATATTCTTCAGGATTCCGGAGTCATGTTAAGCAAAACAGGTTGGGTGCAATATCAGGGAAATTGGTATTATATGTATAGCGACGGACATGTGTTTCATGGAGGATGGTTAAAGGTCTCTAATAAGTGGTATTACATGGATACAGAAACCGGAATGATGAAAAAAGGCTGGCTTAAAACTTCTGGAAAATACTATTATTTAAACAGTTCGGGAGTGATGCAGACCGGCTGGGTAAAATCCGGAAATTACTGGTACTATATGAATACTTCTGGTATCATGCAGACCGGTCCGATTAAAGTAGGTGGTAGCTGGTATTACTTAAATCCGTCATCAGGAGCAATGCAGACCGGATGGATGGAAGCGGATGGAAAGAAATACTATGTAAAACCATCCGGTCAAATTAGCATTGGCTGGGTGGGGATTAATAATGTTTGGTATTATTTTAATTCAACCGGAGAAATGCAGACTGGATGGCAGAAGGTAAAAGAAGAAGAAGAATGGTACTATCTGGACAAGACAACAGGAGCAATGAAAAAAGGCTGGTTTGAAGACGGTGATAGCTGGTATTATTTAAATGCTTCTGGAAAAATGGTAACCGGCTGGCAGACAGTTGGTGGAGAACGTTATTACATGAATAGTGATGGAGTGATGCAGACAGGCTGGTTGGAAATGGGAGATAAGAGCTATTATTTGCAGAGCAGTGGTGCAATGGCAACTGGAATCCTAACAATTGACGGAGTAAAATTCAAATTCAGCGATAATGGTGAGCTGATTGGTTCTATCAGCGAAGAGGGAGTAGGCGCAGATATTGTGGCTTATGCACGTCAGTTTGTTGGGAATCCTTATGTATATGGCGGTACAAGCCTGACAAATGGAGCAGACTGCTCCGGATTTGTTCAGAGTATCTATAAGAAATTTGGAATTACAGTAAGACGTACCAGTTATGAGCAGGAGAGAGATGGAAGACCGATTACAAGACAGGAATTACAGCCGGGAGATTTGGTGTTTTATTATAGCGACTATTCTCATGTAGCAATTTATATAGGAGATGACCAGATTATTCATGCTGCAAATCGTTCAAAAGGCATCACAATTTCTCGGATTAATTATAATGGAAATCCGACAGCATATAGAAGATACTGGTAAATAAAAAAAGAATCCCTTTTATCCGTTTCGCTATATCTATGGTTGAAATTTAAGATAAAAGGGATATGTTATTAAAAAATATAATGTTATAGTATGAATATTATATATAACAAAAACAAACCCCTTTACACACAAAAAAAGAAAGGAGCTTCCACATGGATAACAAAAACGATAAAAATCACTTCTTTGACCCCGAAATGCAAAGCATTTGGAAATATTTTGTTTCTCACTTCAGAAACCAAAACAGTGCAGCATCTTATCAAAGTGATACCATCGAATTTTTGGAATTTACCGAAAAAAGTTTTCTTGAAACAACAGCTTCTGACGTGGAAAATTACTACGCCATTCAGCAAAAAAAAATAAATGAAAAAGAATTACAGCCTAGTACAGTTGCCAAAAAGATAAGAGAATTAAATTCATTATCAGCATATATCGAAGAAAATAAAGAATATTATCATATAAAAGACAATTACCAAAATCATTTTGCGGCATATCTGCCTCATATTGAAAAAATGAGTAAATTTGCTCATTCCGTTCCGATAGAAGATATTGATAAGCTGTTAATTGCAGCTCAACCCGATTATATGGTTTACTGTATTATTACATTGTTATATCGAATGGGATTATCGTCAACGGAGATAGTAGAGCTTATGCCAGAACATTTTACGATTTATGATAATGGTGTATATCTAAGGATACCAAAACGACGAGAAACCTGTTTTGTACCGGAAGATGTCTATAAAATTATAAAAAAATACTTATCACAGAGAATAGAAAATAAATACCTTTTCTATAACAGCAGAGGAACAAAATTAAATACAATGTATATCAGTCGTATGATGAAAAAATATACGACACTGGCTGGAATTCCATCGTACAGTGCAGAAAGTCTTAGAAATTCATGCGCTTACACAATGTTTGCTTATGATGCGAAACCGGAACAGGTAGCAAGAGAAATGGGAGTTACAGAAAGCCAGATTCGTCGTTATAAGAATATGAATTATATGGATACTACTTCAAGAGCAATTCGTGGACTGGTAAAATTAAAAGCAGAACCACCAGAATAACATAACAAGATAATCAGATATTAACAATCGAAACCCCTGCTGCCAGTAACAACAATAATAATGATGAAATGATGAAATGTGAACAGTTCAAGAAATGCAGATACGGAATATATTCTGAGAAAGACGTATACTGTAACCTTAGATGGATTTATTTTATCTGATAATTTGGAATGTACTTTTTTGATTTGAAAATATAAACACTGGCTACTCTTATTCCGACCATGACCCAATTTACTTAAAATTCAAACTAAAATAACAAAAAAGACCCGAAGCTAGTTAACTTTAGGTCTTTTTTGCCGAATCAGGCAAATACTGTATAAATACTATGTGTAATGAATTGCAAATATCCATTTGACTCATTATAAATATCCATTACGGATGACATTTCTGACACGCTTCATATCCCTGGTCTAATAAATCTTGTCTATTTCCGGTATATTCTTTACAATTTTCAGACTTCATTTGTTTTACACTTGGACAATCCTGTGTATGAAATTTCATTGTATTTTCATTTAAAATGTAAGTCGTTTTATTTGAGACAGAAGAATTGGATGTACTGTCTGTAGATAAATAACTATCTCCCGTTGCATAATCAATTGTAATATCTGGCTGTACATTATAACAGTAAACATTAAATAAAATACCATCACCATTATCTTCAACGGACATAGCTTCCATTTCTACTCCAGATGCAACCAAATTGTTACCCTCGAAAATAGGAGTAACACGGTATAACACATGATAGTCAGTTTCTTTTACATAATCCGCAATCATATTTTCAAATGGGAGCATCCCATCAACGTTCATATATCTGGTGCCAGTAATCAGATTCTTTTCGTTTGCATTTTCACCGGCTAACTGCCAGCCAATCAAATGACAGCGGTTATATAAAGATTTCCCATCTACATTATCATATCTTACAGAGTGCCATCCGGTTGGCTTGACCTGACTGATAGAACCACGTTCCTCGGTTGGCATTAAATCAATACAGATATTTGCATAAGCAACTCCGCATCTTCCTAACTCATCTAAATCACTATAATTTTCAAATGGTTCTTCGATTAAATCTGCATCTGTAAAAAATGGCTGATTATCATTAATTACAACATAAGGTTTACCGGAATATTCCGGTATAGAATCCAATTGAATATTTTTTTCATCTGAGCTAACACTGATATCTGAAGGACTGCTTTGTACAGTTGTCTGACTACTTTCAGAAGTAATTCCTAAGTTTTCCTCAACGTCACAGCCTGTCATTAAAAACATCAGGCAGAGTAGAAGAGTAAGCCATTTTAATTGTTTTTTCATAGTTTTCCCTCGATTTCTATTCTTCTGCCAGTTCTTCAGCAAGAGATTTCTTGATTTTCTTTCTGGTTACCTCTACAATGTTTAATTTTGTAATATCTACCACATTTCCCTTTACTGGGTCTTCATTTAAATAACGCTGAAGCACATGCATTAATTCTTTTTTGTCTTCTTCTCTTTTTAAATTAATAAAATCAATCAAAATCATGCCGGAAAGGTTACGCATACGAAGCTGTCTTGCAATTTCACCTGCTGCCTCAAGATTGATTTTTCGATAAGTCTCCTGCGCTTCCTTTTTTCCAATATATTTTCCGGTATTTACATCAATCGAAACAAAAGCTTCTGTCTGTTGAATTACCAGAAATCCACCGGATTTTAACCAGACTTTTTCAGAAAGTGCCTCTTTTAATGCTTTTTCAATCGAATAAACTTTACAAAGCGGCAGTAAGTCATCTTGATAAAAACGCAGTTTCTTTGCTTCTGTTCCATAATACTCTAAATAAACCTGGATGGTTTCAAACAGTTCTTTATCATCCGTTACAATCTCTTCCAGCTCATCCACATACAAATTTTGAAGGACCTGAAGGTAGGAGGGCATGGAAACAAAAAGCTTTGAAAAGCAGGTTCTCATTCCTGCTTTTTTTTGAATTTCTTTTAACTGACCATAAAGCTGGTCTAATTCTTCCAAAATTTTAGTATCTTCTGCATGCATACTATTCGTGCGAAGAATGACTCCAGCATCTTCTGGAAGATGAGCTTGTAAAAGTTCTCTTAATTCCTGTTTTCTCTGTGCTTTTAATTTTCCGGAAAAGCCAAGCGGTTCAAATTTTGAAGTCAAAACAACATAACGCCCTGCCAGATTTAAATCACAGGTTATGCAAGGGAGTTTGCCGCGAATCGGCTCTCTGCACACCTGTACTAAAAGTTCGTCTCCAATACAAACTCGATTATTTTTTTTCTGATTTACAAAAAATGGCTCTGCTTTTTCCTCTAAGGAATAATAACAGATAATTCCATTTTCGATTTCGATAAAAGCCGCACGAATGTTTTCGGCAATATTTTTTACTTTTCCAATATAAATATTTCCAAGAATAGATGCTTCCTCTTTTTTATAAAGGTCAAGCTGACAGATTTTATAGCCGATATCAAGTGCTGCGACAATTTTTTCTTTTCCTTTGACATGCATAGGAGTGATAATTAATTTACTCAATTTCTTCTCCTAAATCCTCTAAGGAAACCAGATTTCTTGCTTCGTCACTACCAGTATCTGCATAAAGCTCACAACGATGAATCATAAATTTTAGATTCTCATAAGGAATCTCCATAAATGCCGCAAATGCTTCCATCACAAGTTCTGGTTTTGTATTATTGGAGCTGCCTGCTGCAAGCTGCATAAAAATTTCATCCTTTTCTTCTAAAGAAAGTTTATAAATAAATGGACGAATATCTAATTCTTTTTCACTTTTTTTCGTTTTCTTTAAAATAACAATTTCTTTTTGTGCTTTAAATTCTTCTAATTTCTCTTTCCAGTTCTCTGGAAGTTTTGCAGTTTCACGGAATTTCAGACGATAATCTGCTGCTGCAACCAGCGACATGGCTTTGGAAGCTTTACCATCCTCTACCTGGCGGATGCTTAAAATCTTCATCCCTTCTGCCATTGCATCATTTAAGCGTTTTACCATATCAGAAGAAGTCGTTGCACTTTTTAATTCCATATCGAAGTATTCACCGGTACTTGTAATTCCAACTCCGAGAGGTGAGGCAAATGACATAATCATATGTGGACTGAATCCTTCTGAAAATGCGACATCTAAATTGGCACGTTTGACTGCCTTTTGAAAATAGCGCATAATATCCAGATGACCGATAAATTTCATAGCCCCTTCTTTTGCAAATTTTACCCTAACCTTCAACGCATACCCCTCCTTTGTATTTTCCTGCACCACAGCCGGAACATTTCATACGGCAGTTTGGCGTTACTGTTTCTTCCATTGCTGTTTTCCATTCTTTTTGTAAAAATTTCTTTGTTACGCCGGCATTGATGAAGTCCCATGGCAGAAGTTCATCAAGCGGACGCTGTCTTAGAGTATAAAATTCAGGGTCAATATTTAATTCTTCAAATGCTTCCATCCATAAATCATAGCGGAAATATTCGGACCATGCATCAAAGAGAGCACCCTTTCTATAAGCAAGCTCTAACACATCGGCAACTTTACGGTCACCTCTTGCTAAAATTCCTTCTAATACCGTAACATCTGCTTCGTGATAGTTATATTTAATACTCTTTTGATTTAACTGGGCACGAATTTCTGATTTTACGATTTTAGCACGTTCAAGATATTCTTCTTTTTTACACATCGGAGCCCACTGAAATGGGGTAAATGGTTTTGGAACAAAGAAAGACGTACTTACCACAATCTGACATCTTCCATGACGTTGGTCTTTTGGAATTTCATAATATTTTTTTGCAACTTCTTCTGCCAGATGCGCAATTCCTTTCATATCTTCTTCCGTTTCTGTTGGAAGTCCTAACATAAAATAGAGTTTTACACGAGACCAGCCACCCTGAAAGGCTTTAAAAGAGCCATTTAAAATATCTTCCTGAGTCAGACCTTTATTAATTACATTACGCATTCTCTGTGTTCCTGCTTCCGGTGCAAAGGTCAGACTGCTCTTTTTGATATCCTGTACTTTACTCATAACATCCAAAGAAAAAGCGTCAATACGAAGCGATGGAAGCGAAATATTTACATTACGCTCGGAACACTCTTCAATTAAAAAGTCAATTAGCTCTGGAAGCTTGGAATAATCACTGGAACTTAAAGAACTAAGAGAAATTTCCTCATGTCCCGTACTTTCCAGCATTTCTTTTGCGGTTTCCTTTAAAAATGCTACGTTTTTCTCACGGGTCGGACGATAAATCATACCTGCCTGACAAAAACGGCATCCCCGAATACAGCCTCTCTGAATTTCCAGTGTAACACGGTCCTGAGTTGCCTTAATAAATGGCACAACAGGTTTCTTTGGATAACAGACATTGTCAAAATCCATAACGACCTGTTTATCAATCGTTTCTTTTGCATGTTCATTATTTGGATGAAATGCTGCAAGTGTTCCATCCTCGTTGTATTCGGCATCATAAAATGCCGGAACATACAACCCTGGAATTTCTGCTGCCTTTTCCAAAAATTCTTTTCTGCTCTTTCCGGAGTTTTTCCATATTTTATATTCATCTAACAGTTCATCAAATACCGTTTCCCCTTCTCCGATATAGAAAATATCAAAGAATTTTGCCAGCGGTTCTGGATTGTACGCACAAGGTCCGCCACCCATCACGATTGGGTCATCTTCACTTCGCTCGGAAGCATGAAGTGGAATCTGGCTTAAATCTAAAATCTGAAGTATATTAGTATAGCACATCTCATACTGTATAGTAATACCAAGAAAATCAAAATCTTTAATGTTATCTTGAGACTCTAATGCGAAGAGGGGAATATTTTCTTTTCGCATAATGGCATCTAAGTCCGGCCACGGGGAATAAATGCGCTCGCACCAGGTATCCTCGCGTCTATTGAACATATCATATAAAATCTGAATTCCGAGATGGGACATCCCGATTTCGTAGACATCCGGGAAGCACATCGCAAACCGAATGTCTACCTCATTTTTGTTTTTCATTACTGAATTGATTTCATTCCCGATATAGCGGGCTGGCTTCTCGATTTCTAGTAATATTTCATCACTTAATGCTAGTTTTCTCAATTTTTACCTCTTTCTTTTTGTGCAAAGCGTATAAGCTTTAACCCACTCACAATGCGTTGCACGTTTTCTTACCTCTTTTTGTTTTTACTTAAATTTTGAGCATTTTTATAAATTTCTTACACTTTTTTTGAATACATTTACACTCCTATCTAGTGCCGAAACAAATAGATAACAGGAGTGGTATGTACATCTTTAGTGTAATTTTCCTTACAAGTATATAGTAATACTTGAATTTGTTCAACCAAATAAATTGGAAAATCTCTTTTTTTGCCGGTTTTATGTTCTTTTTTGCCATTTCAAGTCTTTTTATTCTTTATTATTTTTAAGTAGTATCATCATTCCCAGAACCGCCGGAATTATCAGAAGCAGGGTTATCCACACACTCTGGAACAATAACCAGGAAAGAATTGAAAAGATAACGAAAATAATTAGTTTCATCCATGCATCTACCTGCAGTTTTCTTTTTTGGAACAGGAGGCAGGAACTAACCAGGGTAACCAGGCAGACTAAGAATAAAATAAAAATCCCTGCTGCCAGAAGAAATGCAATTACTCCAGTCAGACCGCCAAGCATAGTAGTGAAAACTCCCGAAAAGACTAAATGACCGCCGATGTAATCAGACATGGTTTCTGATTCAGAAATTATATGTGCTCCAGCCGTTGTTATATTTTTCGCATAAAACAGAAATATAGCAATTCTTGCTTCTACGATTGCAAGGAATAGGGTATATATTCCAATAAGTAATGTTGAAAGCCAGGCTGTTGGTGGCAGTTTTTATTTTTCCTGCATAGTGAATCATCCTGTCTGCTTTATATAATCTTATAGCGTTTTAAATACTTTTCATTTTGAACTTGAATGTCTTTGTATTCTGTCAGCAAATTGTAGAAGGTTGCTTTTTTAAGTCCTGATTTTTCAATAAATTGTTTTGATGAGATTTCCTCATTCCTCCATTTTTCATATAGTTCATCCCAGTTATCTGGGAATGGCAATTTATTTCTTCCTGAATTTGCTCTTTTAAAAGAAACAGTAACTACATTCTTATTATCACTTAATATTGATTCCAATATCGTATTTAAAACAGCTTGATTCATTGGCTGTGTTACTCCAAATTCATAAGTAGATGTAACATCACAGATAACAAGTTTTACAGAATTATCAATAAACCATGAAAGCTGGGCAGCAATATCGGCATCATTTAGTCCAAGAGAATTTAGGGAAGAAACAACAAAGATGGTATGGTCGTCAATCTTTTTTATCTTATTGAATGATGTAAAAGACCTTTTATTTTCACTTGTAACCAGCAATTCATCCTGCTCTTTTTTGATTGCTTTTATTACATTATCAAAAATAGATAAGGGTTCATGTAATTTTACATATAAATGTATCGTCAATAAAATCATTCCTTTCCAAATAGTGAAAATTTACTAAGTTTATGTCCACATCTTTTTTCAAATACTTTTCTATCGATTGAAATTTTGCAGTATTCACGGGTAAACAATATTTCCGCTTTCATTTCAGCCGGAAGTAAATTTTTCCATGAATTAATTTTTCTCTGACTATCTTTATCTATCCCACATTCAATCAATAATCTGTCTTTTGTAAGTATATAAGCTTTCTTGTTATTTTTACAAAAAGAAGCAATCTCGTGTACAATTTCATCCGCATTAGAATCCATAGAATAATCATCATTCCAGGTTAACTTTCTTATATATGAAGGCAACGTATAACCATAATCTTCAAAAATAGAAATGATTACTTCAGATGATAGAGCCAAAAGTTTTGGGTAATAATCGTCTGGAAATTCTTTTGAGTAAATAATAAAATCCAATTCCTCTTTTGCCTTATCCATCATCTTGCTCAAATATTCTCGGTAAAACCCAGTGCCTAGTTTTCTTATAATCGATTTTCCTCTGCTTGCATAAGCTGTTTTATCTATTGTACTTGGCAATGCTCCATCCATCGCAAAAAATATCATTCGTTTTCTAAGAGGCTCATCTGGTTTCAGAACATCATTACTTGCAAATAAAATCATAGGCATATCTTCGAGTTGATTTTCTTCACATTTTTCGGGGTTCTTAATAATATCTTTGATTCGAGAGATGTATAGATTATCTATTTCATCAATAAAAAAAGGGACTCCCTTCACTGCAAGTTGTGTCTCTCTGATATTATCTTTCGAATAGTCACAAGCTTTTGTTCCATCTAATTCTTTGCCAGTCATTAATTTTAATGCAGCTTTTATCATAAATGTCTTTCCACTATTAGATGTTTCTGATGATATAAGTGCAAACAAAGGCAAGGAGTCTGTCGACACTCCTTTTATTTTGGAGGCACATCTAAATTTTGCATGAAACGGTGAGCAAAAAATTGCATTCATTAATTTATAATGTGTATATTTAAGTTTTTCTATGTCAGATGAAACAAACTGTTCAAAATTATGAAATATCCCAATTATTTCATTGATATCGTGCTTTACTTCTTCATCTGTAGGATTCAAATGAAGTTGTTTACCATTAAGAAAAGCTTCTCCATGATATAAATCCAAAGTCAAAGAAGGATATCGCTCTGTTATATTACGTGTTTTCATTTTCTTTTGCAATAATTTCTTTTGATTATATTCCATTTTTTCAAGTGTTTTCGGCACAATTTCAAACAGCCCTGTTTTCGATTTTGGTTTTACATCCCCTAAAAGGGCTTGATATTTTTCTTTGATTGCTCCGTGGTCTATGGTATATTTAATATTGTCGAATGATATGTCACCTTCTGGCTGTTGTAATACAATTGCATGACCTGTTTCTTTAATGCCTTTTAAAATAACATTCTCTTCAACCAAGTTATCTGTTTTCTTTGATGAAATCACATCCATTGTAATTGCTTGTGATATATCCCAAGCTGTTTCAAAATCCTTTACATACGCTTCGTAACATTCTTTCGAATCATCGTATTCATAATGTTCTATATGGTCATTATTCCATGCTTTTTTCGAAAGATTTGCAGATGCTTTAATGACTCGTGTTCTGCCATTATCTGATTTTAATAAATAAATTTTTCTATGGTCTAATACAAAAGATGGAGTTTTAAATTCAATATCACCGTCTGTAAGCATGTTTGCTAATTTATCATACTTCTGGATGGCTTTGCCTGCTTCATAAGCATTTGTTAAAACTTCTGCTAATAAATCATTTAATTTCCCATCTTTTTGAACAAGAAAATTACCACCTAGAATTACTTCTCCATAATCGAAATGTTCCATCAACTCATTGATGAAACCGATATCATAAGAAAATGTAATTGCCTTAATCATATTAAATCCTGAAAATAAATCTTTCAAGGTCATATATTCCACGGATTGTAATTCTGATTTAAAACATTTTAAGAGCTCATCATCTTTCGTACTGATTTCCTCAATTACTGAAAAGGCATCATTTGCAAACAAGTTCATTTGTCCATCCATAATAGGTTCTCCTTGTCTAAAAATAAATTGTATTTTTTAGACTATTATATCTTGCGTCTAAAATTAAATCAATATTTTTGGACAAAAAATTTCATTTCTTTTATAAGAATAACTTTTCCATGTATAAGCATGTATAAATTTATACTTTTCCCATTCGATTCTTAATTTTTTCTTATAATTTTTCGGAGTATAATATAAAAAACGGGGTATTTTATGTTAGATGTTCTTTGGTAATAATGTGTAAAAATTGACGGTTTTAGGATTGTTTGATATACTATTTACTGTGTCGGTTTATGTGTCTATTTTTATAATAAATTTGACACACATTTTTAAATAATTGAATTTTTATGTTTGTATGTACTTGCTAAAATAAAAATAATAGGAGGATTGGTATGGCAAAAATTCTTTTCCTTATGGATGATACAACGCACATTGATAAAACAGAATTGCTAAACAAGAAATATAACACAAATGGAATTTCAGATTTTCTTAATAAAGAATTTGAAAGGCAAAAAGCAGAGAATAACAGCCTGGTAGAAGTTATAGATGCTGATTTTTTAGAGGTATTACACAACAATTATGAAGCAGACTGTTTCTATTCAGAAAGACTTCCAGAGGGAGTCATTGGTTCTTATGCTGATTTTGCCAAAGATTTTGATGATTTTCATGACTGGCAGAATCAACTTTTGTATGATTTTGCAAAAGCGGATACAGATGTAGTTTTAGCGGGAAATTTTATTTTCTTCCGTTTTTCAAAGGAGCAGAAAGAGAAATGGTTTTCCAATAAATATGAGGAATTTTCTAAAATTGTTGCAACAGTAACTGCTGAGAATTTTCATGAATTTGCGACCATCAACAAATTGCAGGAAACCATTTCTTCCAGTAACTCTATTGTGTCTTATGTCATGGATGGAATGAGTGATATTCATCGATTTGATGATATGATTCGTATGATTGACTCTAATGAGTGGTATGTCATTGAAAATGCAATCAAGCTTTCTTTTGACGAAGAAAAATAAACTATCATTTACAGTTATTATTCAATTACAGAACCCCATCTTTCTATATAAAACAGACAGACGGGGTTCTTATATTTGTTTTATTATTTAGCTATTGTTTTATTCGTTAATTACATCAATCTGACACATTTTCATTGTTTCCAGTGCTGATTTATGAGTTTGTGGTGTGACACCAGCGCAGCAGGATGCATCTACTGTAATCTTTAATTCTGGAAAAACAGCCTTTAAAATCAATGCATTGGATACTACACAGATGTCAGTACAAAGTCCGATTAATTCAATCTCATTGTCAAATTTCTGCTCTTCCCAGTGAGACCAGCCAAATGTTGGCTTATCAATGTATGTAGCTCCTTCTACTTCTAATTCTTCCGCTATCTGCCATCCATGCGTACCATAAATACAATGTTCCACTGGCAATTTCTTACCTTCTGGAGTATTCAGATAGTCGGTTTGGTGGGTATCCCTCGTAAAAATAATGTTATCTCCACGTTTTTGATATTCTTTAATTTTTTCTTTTACTGTCGGAACAATTGTCTGTGCTTCTTTTGTACCGAGGCTTCCATCGATAAAATCATTCTGCATATCTATTACAATTAATACTTTGTTCATTTTTTTATTCCTTTTCTAAATTTTTTTAACATTTATTTAAGTATACAATTCTTTAATAGATTTGACAAGTTACTGCTTTCTATGCAAAAATAAAAAAAACAGAAGGGGGTATTTATTATAGAAGTTATTCTTACTTTAGAAAATAGGAATGGGATGCTTTTTAATCATCGTAGATTAAGTCGTGATAGGAGAGTTTGCGAAAAAATTTTAGATTATTCAAACGAGAAAGAATTATGGATGAATGCTTATTCACGAAAATTATTTACAGATTTAACAGATATCAATAGTATTCAAGTTGACGAAGAATTTTTAGACAAATCACAATCTATTTGTTTTGTAGAAAATCAAGATATTACGCCTTATCTGCCTAAAATCGATACGCTTGTTCTTTTTCAATGGAATCGTGACTATCCGGCGGATTTCTTTTTTACAGTAGATTTATCACAATGGAATTTAATTTCTACAGAAGACTTTGAGGGAACATCTCATGAGAAGATTACAATGGAGGTATACAAAAAAGATTTATGAAATCCATGCTTACAACGCTTTGCTATATTGAAAAAGAAGACCGTTATCTTATGCTTCACCGCATATCCAAGAAAAATGACGTCAATAAAGAAAAATGGATAGGTGTCGGAGGACATTTTGAAAAAGATGAGAGTCCGGAGGACTGTCTGTTAAGGGAAGTAAAAGAAGAAACAGGTCTTGCTCTAACTTCTTATCATTTCCGCGGAATTGTAACATTTATATTAAAGGATAAGGGTTCTGAATTAACGGAATACATGTGCCTGTATACCGCAGATGACTATGAAGGAACACTTTGTGACTGCAATGAGGGAGTCTTAAAATGGGTCGATAAGAACGAAATCTTTAACTTAAATCTTTGGGAAGGAGACCGGATTTTTTTGAGATTATTACAGGAGAATCATCCATTTTTTTCATTAAAGCTGGTTTATGAAGGGAACTGTTTAAAAGAGGCAGTACTTGACGGAAAAAGAATTTAGAAAAAAAATGTATTTTTTCAGCAAAAGATATTGACGAATTTAAAAAAGCGTGCTAAGATATTCGAGTATGCCGCACAGAGAGGTTTTAAGCACTGTGAAAAAGTCAGTCACCATATTCTGGCGAGTAATGATAATAGGAGGTGCCATATGTACGCAATTATTGCAACAGGTGGTAAACAGTACAAAGTAGCCGAAGGCGATGTTATCAGAGTAGAAAAACTTGGAGCAGAAGCTGGCGAAACTGTTACATTTGACCAGGTTCTTGCTGTAAACAACGATGGTTTAAAAGTTGGCGAAGATGTTGCTAATGCATCTGTAACTGCATCTGTAGTTGAAAACGGTAAAGCAAAAAAAGTTATCGTTTACAAATATAAGAGAAAAACCGGATACCACAAGAAAAACGGTCATAGACAGCAGTTTACCAAAGTTAAAATCGAAAAAATCAACGCTTAATTATGACAAAAGTTACATTTTATCAAAAAAATGGTGTTGTAATTGGATTTGACGCATGGGATCATGCGGGATATGCAAATGCAGGTGAAGACATTATCTGTGCAGCGGTATCCGCCCTTGTCTTAAATGCAATCAATTCCATCGAAGCTTTTACCTCGGATGCATTTACAGCAGATGTAAAAGAAGAGGATGGACGGATTGAATTTCGACTGGAGCAGGATAACCCCTCTGATGATACAACCCTGCTGCTGAAGTCTCTAATCTTAGGACTTCAGGGAATAGAGAATGAAGAAGAAAATATGCAATATATTGATGTTATATTCGAGGAGGTGTAAGGCATGTTAAGAATGAACCTTCAGTTTTTCGCTCATAAAAAAGGTGTTGGTTCTACTAAGAATGGTAGAGATTCCGAATCCAAGAGACTGGGCGCTAAAAGAGCAGACGGACAGTTTGTAAAAGCCGGAAACATTCTTTACAGACAGCGTGGAACAAAAATTCATCCAGGTGTGAATGTTGGACGCGGTGGAGACGATACATTATTTGCATTAGTAGATGGTGTTGTTCGTTTTGAAAGAAAAGGCAGAGATAAAAAACAGGTTTCTGTTGTTCCAGTAACTGCAGAATAAGTTTTAAAAATGAGGCTTCAAATCGTTCAGGTTTGAAGCCACTTTTTATATATTGGTAAACGTAGGAAAAGTGGACTTGTCCACTTTATTTTATATAGATTATAAAGAAAGATAGAGGTTATTATGTTTGCAGATAGAGCAAAGATTATTATCCGCTCAGGGAAAGGCGGAGATGGTCATGTAAGCTTCCGTAGAGAACTCTATGTCCCAAATGGCGGACCAGACGGCGGTGACGGAGGACGAGGCGGAGATGTCATTTTTGAAGTGGATAAAGGCCTCAATGCCCTTACGGACTATCGACATAAAAGAAAATATGCCGCAGAAAACGGACAGGAAGGTGGAAAAAAACGCTGTCACGGTGCGGATGGAAAAGATATTGTTTTAAAAGTTCCAGAAGGAACGGTAATCAAAGAAGCAACTTCCGGTAAAGTCATTGCAGATATGTCTGGCGAAAATCAGCGTCAGATTGTATTAAAAGGCGGACGTGGCGGAAAAGGAAATATGCATTATGCGACAGCTACCATGCAGGTTCCGAAATATGCCCAGCCAGGACAGCCGGCACAGGAATTAGAAGTTCAGTTAGAATTAAAAGTAATTGCTGATGTTGGACTTTTAGGATTTCCAAATGTAGGCAAATCTACCTTCCTTTCAAGAGTCAGCAATGCAAGACCACAGATTGCCAATTATCATTTTACGACTTTAAATCCGCACCTTGGAGTGGTTGATTTAGACGATTGCAATGGATTTGTTATCGCAGATATTCCAGGACTGATTGAAGGAGCTTCCGAAGGAGTCGGACTTGGTCATCAGTTTTTACGTCACATTGAACGTTGTCGTGTCTTGATTCATTTAGTAGATGCAGCTTCTACAGAAGGACGTGACCCAATAGACGATATTTACAAAATCAACAAAGAATTAGAAGCTTATGACCAAAAATTAAAAGAAGTTCCACAGGTCATTGCAGCAAATAAAATTGATGCAATTTATTCGGAGGACGAAGACCCTGTAGAAAAAATCCGTCAGGAATTTGAACCACAGGGAATCAAAGTATTTGCAATTTCCGCCGTATCCGGAAAAGGAGTAAAAGAGCTGTTATATTATGTAAAAGGACTGCTTGATACCATTGAGAAAGAGCCGGTTGTCTTTGAACAGGAATTCTTCCCGGAAGATATGTTAATCACAGAAAATCTTCCTTATACCGTTTATCAGGATGAAGAGGACGAGCATTTATTCCATATGGAAGGACCGAAGATTGAAAAAATGCTGGGTTATACCAACTTAGATTCCGAAAAAGGTTTCTCTTTCTTCCAACGTTTCTTAAAAGACAGTGGTATCTTAGAAGACTTAGAAAAAGCCGGAATCCAGGAAGGCGATACCGTCCGTATGTATGGATTTGATTTTGATTATTATAAATAAAAACCAGAAAGGGGAAGATAATATGACAAGTAAACAGCGTGCTTATTTAAAAAGTCTGGCTATGACGATGGACCCGATTTTACAGATTGGGAAAGCAAGCCTGACTCCTGAAAATACAGCATCCGTTGCAGAAGCACTTGAAGCCAGAGAACTGATTAAAATCAATGTTCTTCAAAACTGCATGGATGACCCGAAAGAAATCGCTCAGGTATTAGCAGAACGTACGAAATCACAGGTTGTTCAGGTAATCGGAAAGAAAATTGTCCTTTATAAAGAGGGCAAAAAAGAAAAGAAAAAAATCGTACTTCCAAAATAATTAAAACAGAACACGGTTTTGGTTTTGTATCTGCCAGAATCAGATTAGATAAGAGGCAAATTATGGATAAACGAAAAAAAAGAATCGGCATTATGGGTGGAACATTTGACCCGATTCATATCGGTCATCTGATATTAGGAGAGACCGCTTATGAGCAGTTTCAATTAGATGAAGTGCTGTTTATGCCATCTGGAAATCCACCTCATAAACGAAACCGAGCACACCGTGCAACGGATGACCAAAGATGCGAAATGGTAAAACGTGCGATTGCTTCCAATCCTCATTTTTCTCTTTCTTTAGAGGAAATGAACGAAGATGGTTTTACTTATACCTATCGTACTTTGGAACGCTTAAATAAAAAACATCCGAATACGGAATATTATTTTATTTTAGGTGCAGATTCTCTTTTTGACTTTGATGAATGGAAAGAACCTGCACGAATCTGTCAGGCCGGCATTATTGTAGTTGCAACCAGAAATCATACCAAAGAGGAAGCGTTAGATGAGACGATTTCTTATCTGACAAAAAAATACAATGGTAGTTTTAAAAAGCTGAAAACCTTAAATATTGATATTTCTTCCGCTTTACTGCGTTCCTGGGTCGCAGGTAAAAGAAATATCCGCTATTATATTCCTGACAGCGTAATTGAGTACATCAAACAAAACCATATCTACGAGGAATGTGATGAACATGCAATATGATTTAAAAGCATTTGCAAAAAAAGTGAAAAAGCATCAAGAAAAAGAGCGTTATGAACATACAAAAGGAGTTATGTATACAGCAGCCGCACTGGCAATGGCTTATGGCTGTGATTTAGAAAAAGCCAGAGTTGCAGGACTGCTACATGACTGTGCAAAGTGTATACCGGACGAAAAAAAAATAAAACTTTGCGAGAAAAATAAGATAGAAATTTCAGAAATTGAAGCTCAGGCTCCTTTTCTTTTACATGCTAAATTAGGAGCGTTTCTTGCAAAAGAAAAATATCAGGTAGAAGAGGAAGAGATTCTTTCTTCTATTCGCTGGCATACAACCGGAAAAGCAGATATGACGATGCTGGAAAAAATTATTTACATTGCGGATTATATTGAGCCAAACAGAGAGAAAGCTCCAAATCTTGCCAAAATCCGCCAAACTGCTTTTTATGATATTGATGAATGTATGTATGAAATTTTGCGGGATACCTTAGAGTATCTTGGAAAAAATCCTAAAACACTCGATCCTGAAACGAAAGATGCATTTGAATTTTATAGACAGTTACATGAAACAAAGCAACAAGAAAAAAAGGAGAGCGCTTTATGACAAGCAAAGAACTTGCAAAATTAGCCTGTGATGCATTAGACGATAAAAAAGCACTTGAAATTAAAGTTATCAACATTGAAAACGTATCTACCCTTGCAGATTATTTCATTATCGCAAGCGGAACAAACCATAATCAGGTTCAGGCGATGGCCGACAATGTGGATGAAACACTCGGAAGAGCCGGATATGAACCGAAACAAATTGAAGGATATCAGAATGCAAACTGGATTCTGATGGATTACAGAGATATCGTGATTCATATCTTCGATGAAGAAAACCGTTTATTTTATGATTTAGAAAGAATCTGGAGAGATGGTACTGTTGTTGAAGTAGAAGATTTAAAATAAAAATTAACCAAAAGCCCTGAGAAATCTATTTTACTTTCTCAAGGCTTTTTTGTTATACTTTATCTAGTTAGCAGCTACTTAATTTACGCTGTACTAGTAGAGTTACATCTCTTAAAAGATAAAAGCCAAAGTATAAGAACAAAGGAGAAACAACGCTATGGAATTTGATAAAAATCTGATTCTGTATGGTCCTCCAGGAACAGGAAAAACATACTATACCATCCTTTATGCCGTTGCAATCTGCGATGAAAAAAATTTAGATGAAATAGAAGCACTTCCTTACGAACAGGTATTAAAACGCTATCAGGAATTAAAGGCGAAAGAAAAAAGGATTGCCTTTACTACCTTTCATCAATCGTATGGTTATGAAGAATTTATCGAAGGAATTCGTCCGAATCTAAATCACGATTCCAATGATGTGGAATATACGATAAAAGATGGGATATTTAAAGCATTTTGTGGGAGGGCAGAACAAAAAAAGGCAGAGACAAAGAAAACAAAAATTAGAAATGAAGCTCGTGTCTGGAATGTCATTCTCGGTGGAACGGAATATCCAGAGTTAAAGAAAAAATGTTTTGAGGAGGGAACGATTCGAATCGGCTGGGATGGAAGTCCGGAAATCATCACCGAAGATACCGGAAATTTAAATGATAAAGAACGTCGAATCTTACTTAATTTTCATCAGGAAATGGAAATCGGTGATATTGTGGTGGCACGTTCCACAGCAAGTGCGGTAGATGGAATTGGAGTGATAACCAGCAATGCAGAATTTGATACTTCTATTGAGAGATATCCAAGAAAACGTATGGTAAACTGGATTTGTAAAGGTAAAGATATCGAAATCATTGATTTAAATGGTGGTGTCAGACTCGACAGAAAATCAGTATACGAATTAGTAAGGATTCATGTGGGAGATTTATTAAGCAAAATTCCAGCAGATTCTGACATTGAGTTAAAAGAAGAAACACGACCTTATGTATTTATTATGGATGAAATTAATCGTGGAAATATCTCCAAAATTTTTGGTGAACTGATTACTTTGATTGAACCGGTAAAACGAAAAGGAACAAAAGAAGCAATGGAAGTTATTCTGCCATATTCCAACAAGTCATTTGGCGTGCCAAATAATGTGTATCTGATTGGAACAATGAATACTGCCGACCGTTCGATTGCACTTATGGATACTGCACTTCGCCGCCGATTTCAGTTTATTGAGAGGATGCCTGATGTTACAGTCCTTAGAAAAATGGGCGCAGATAAAATTCGTGTAGAAGGAGTAGAACTTGATGTGGCACTTATGCTGGAATGTATGAACAAACGCATTGAATTTCTATTTGACCGAGAACATACATTTGGACATGCTTTTTTTCTTGGCTTAAAAGACGAACCAACCATAGAAAATCTGGCTAGTATTTTTAAAAAAGCAATCATTCCTCTGCTCCAGGAATATTTTTATGAAGATTACAGCAAAATTATGCTTGTACTTGGAGACAATGGAAAAACGCAGGATGCACACAAATTTATTCTTGAAACAAGAACAACTGCAACTACTATTTTTAGAGGCGATACAGCCGATTTTGATATTCCTGAATATTCTTATCAGATTCAAGATTCTGCGTTTTTTAATATTAACAGTTATATTGAAATTATGGGTGATAAGAAATTGGAGAAAGTATGATGCTGGTTCTGGAAGTACGAGAATTTGAAAAAATCATTGAAGCAAATGAGAAAAATCAAAACTTAAAAAGGGTTGATAAGCAATACAAATGCCTTGATAAAAAGACATTTCATGAGTTTCTTGAATTTATTCATGAGTTTGAGCAAAAAGAAGAAAACTCAGACATTTTAAACTTCATAACCATTGGATATAAGAAAGTACTCGGTCAGACAATCACATTCAAAAACTACGTTGGGCTGATTCAGCTAAAAAAGAATGTTCAGATACAGATTCTTCCTAAAATTGCATTTTTAAAAGAAGAAAAAGATGAAACAAAGAAAATATTCTTAAAAATGCTTCGCAGTATGAAGGATTTTTCTGGTAAAACAGCTGCAAATGCCAATTTAAATCCAGAAAACATGAATTTATATGAAATATTTATCAACTTATATATTCAAGAAGTCCGAAGGTTTGTGAAAAACGGAATAAAATCATCATATCTCAATCAAGAAGAAAATCTTAATGTTTATAAGGGAAAACTTTTGGTAAATGAACATCTCAAACAAAACATTGTTCATAAAGAACGGTTTTACGTTGTATTTGATGAATATCAGACAAATTGTCCCCAAAACAGGCTGATAAAGTCAACTCTATTAAAATTGCAACAACTCACAGGCAGTGCACAAAATTCAAAAGAGATACGTCAGTTATTGGTATCATTTGAACTTGTAGAACCGTCAAAAAATTATGAAAAAGATTTTTCAAAAGTCGTGATAGATAGAACAACCAAATGTTATGAAGTGCTTTTGAAATGGTCAAAGGTCTTTCTAAAAAATAAAAGTTTTAGTATGTTTTCCGGAACGGAATCGGCTCGTGCATTATTATTTCCAATGGAAAAAGTATTTGAAGCTTATGTTGCAAAGAATTTAAAGAAACGATTGAATCAAGCCGGATGGGATGTATCCATTCAAGATAAAGGCTATTATTTATTTGATACATTGAATGGGGAAAAATATCAAAAATTTGCTCTTAGACCCGATTTAGTTATCACAAGACCTGACGAATCAATTATCATTTTAGATACAAAATGGAAAAGTCTGATAAACAATAAAAAAGCGAATTATGGTATTTCTCAGGCTGATATGTATCAGATGTACGCCTATGCAAAGAAATATCAAGCATCAGAAGTATGGCTGTTATATCCAATGAATGAAGAAATGAGAAATACTGAGCCCATTTTATTTGATAGTGGGGATGGTGTCAGAGTTTCTGTGTTTTTAGTTGACGTCGCACAGATAGAGGAGAGTTTAGAAAAGCTTTTTCTGGCATTCTCATCAAAATAAAATGAGAAGAATTCCAAAATATACATTACATCAAAAGCTGTCAGAATGAAGCAACATGCTCGCCCCAAAAAAGCTGACAACTTTTGATGTCGTAAAAAATGAAAATGCCTGCCCAATAAGAATAGCACAAATAGGGCAGCAGGAGTTTCTTTATTTCATAAAACGAAATACTCCTATCACTTTTCCCAGAATCTGAAAAGTCTCTTTGTCTGGATTTACCAGAATCGGATCCATATAATCATTTTCTGGTTGAAGACGAATATGCTCTTCTTCTTTATAAAACGTTTTTACAGTTGCAGAATCTTCAATTAAAGCAACTACTTTTTCTCCATTTTCAACGGTATCCTGCTGCGCAACCATAACATAATCTCCGTCAAAAATTCCGGCATTTACCATACTGTTCCCCTGAACAACAAGCATAAAAGTTGGCTGATTCGGTAAAAACTCTGCTGGTACTGGAAAATATCCTTCTGTATTTTCTACAGCTAAAAGAGGCTGACCTGCTGCAACTTTTCCAATCACAGGAACGTTAATCGTTTCTTTTCGTACCTGATTAAAATTATTATCTAAAATCTCAATTGCACGAGGCTTCGTTGCATCACGCTTTATGTACCCATTCTTTTCAAGCGTTTCTAAATGTGCATGAACCGAAGATGTTGATTTCAAATGAACTGCCTGACAAATTTCACGTACAGACGGTGGGAATCCTCTGTTTAAAATTTCTTTTTTCATATATTCTAAAATCTCAGATTGTTTTTTGCTTATTTTACCATACGTCATCTATTTAAATCCTCCCGAAACTCTGCTTAAAATAAAGGTTCTTTTCCTTCTCATCTTAGTATTATCATATCATATTCATAGTTATAATGCAAACAAATATTCGGAATATGTGTTCGCTTACAAATGAGATTTTTACTTAAAAGTTAAGATAAACAGTATATAACAGTTGACAACAGTATTCGTCTGTTATATACTGTTTATTGTAAAGGAGAGATTTTATAAATATGCATATTATACTGAATCATTCATCCATGGTACCGATTTATGAACAGTTAATGGAACAGATTAAATCAGAAATTATTCAGTCAAACCTTGTAGAAGGTGAGGGACTTCCATCTGTAAGAAAACTTGCTGGAGAACTCCGTATCAGCGCATTAACTGTAAAAAAAGCTTACGATAAGTTGGAAGAAGAAGGATTTGTAACAACAATTCATGGAAAAGGCACTTTTGTTACAGCCTCTGATAAACAGTTAGCAGTTGAAGCAAGAAAACGTGCAGTCGAAGAAGAATTTGACAAAGCAATTGATAAAGCAGTTTCGGTTGGAATGAATCAAAATGAAATTTTAGAACTTGTTCAGCTGTTGTTAGATGAAAAATAAGAAGAAGGGAGAGTGGCTTATGATAGAGATGCAGGAAGTGGATAAGAATTATAATGATTTTCATTTTCACTTATCTATGAAAATACCCAAAGGACAAATTACAGGATTAATTGGAAAAAATGGAGCTGGAAAAAGTACAGCAATTAAACTGATTTTGGGACTTATAAAACCGGACTCCGGTACGGTTAAAGTTTTTGGAACTTCAATAAAAAAATTAGAACCGGATAAAAAACAGGTCATCGGTGTATCTTTGGCTGAATCTGGATTTAGTACACAACTTACAATATCGGATATTGAACGAATTTTAGAAAAGACCTATATTCATTTTGAAAAAGAAAAATTTGAACAAAAATGTAAACTTTTAAATCTGCCAAAAAAGAAAAAACTTCAGGAATTTTCAACAGGTATGAAAGCAAAATTAAAAGTGTTAACTGCGATTACTCACAAAGCACGTCTTTTGATATTAGATGAGCCAACCTTTGGACTTGATATTGAAGCCAGAACGGAAATTTTGGATTTGTTAAGAGATTATCTGATAGAAGATGAGAATCGGAGTATTTTAATTACGTCCCATATTTCATCTGATTTAGAGACACTTTGTGACGATATTTATCTGGTTCATAATGGAAAATTGATGCTCCATGAAAAAATCGATGTTATTTTAGAACAATATGGGATTTTAAAAGTAACGAAAGAACAGTATGAAACACTTGATAAAGAAGCAATTTTAAAGACACAAAAAGAAGCCTATGGCTATGCTTGTCTTACAAACGATAGAAACTATTACCTGGAAAATTATCCACAGATAGCAGTAGAAAATGGCAGGATTGATGCATTGATTCTTATGATGACAGGGGGATATTAATTATGGCAGGATTGTTAGAAAAAGATGTTCGGTTAATCATGCAGAGAAAACAGATGTTACTGCTATTCATTGTAATTGCAGTTGCGTTAGGTTTTTCACAAGATGGTACTTTTATTTTGGGATATTTGTCTTTTTGCGCAGCAATTGTTATGGTAAGCACCATTTCTTACGATGAATTAGACCATGGATATGAATTTCTAATGACGTTTCCAATTACAACAAAAATCTATGTTAAAGAGAAATATTTGTTTTGTATTGGTGGTGCGGTTATTGCATGGCTGTTTGCTGCTATTCTTTACTTTGTATCCAAGATGATACACGGAGAAACTTTTTCTTTCCTCGATGAATTACCTGTTGCTCTCATTTTCTTACCAATCATTTTATTGATGTTGTCTATTTTGATTCCATTCCAGTTAAAGTATGGAATGGAAAAAAGCAGAATTATTTTAACTCTTTTAGCTGGAATTATAGTTGCAGCAGTTTATTTTATGAAAAATTTAATTGATGGAAACCCCAAAATTTTAACAGCCATAAATTCTGTAAATGATGAAGTAGTAACTATCATTTTATTTGCTTTGGGGATTTTCGCGACATTGATATCTTATTTTATTAGTAGTCGAATTATGGAAAAAAAAGAATTTTAAAAAAGACAGCTGTCGGTATCAAAAACCGACAGCTGTCTGATTTTTCAAGCCTGATTTACATAATATATTATTACGTAAACTAAAGTTAAATAAGTGGATTTCAACCGCCAGTATCGAGTCTTGGGTGCCTGCCAGTAATGTGCAGTTGCTAAGCGTAGACAGCGAGAAAATAGAGAGTGTGATTGAGCCTCGAAATTT
>OLSI01000082.1_pt1 | contig 69521 bp, 64 predicted proteins | sample 1672661 | NCBI WGS metagenome assembly OLSI01 (sample SAMEA3136711, study PRJEB25190) | human gut metagenome | biome: human gut; feature: human-associated habitat; material: faeces | place: Austria | collected 2013 | reverse complement strand
GACTCGAACCCAGGACCGACCGGTTATGAGCCGGTTGCTCTAACCAACTGAGCTACAGGTCCATTTCTTTAAAGCCGATGAACGGACTCGAACCGTTAACCTGCTGATTACAAATCAGCTGCTCTGCCAATTGAGCCACATCGGCATAAATCAATGAATAGAATCGCACCTCATCGGTACTTTCAATGGGCGATGGTGGATTCGAACCACCGAAGGCGTTGCCAGCAGATTTACAGTCTGTCCCCTTTGGCCACTCGGGAAATCGCCCATATTTATTTTTGCCATTTGTCCTGACAAGGTATTATTATAACAGATAAATTAGAAAAATCAAGAACTTTTTCAAAAAAATTAGAAAAATCTTTATTGCTGTTTCGTACAGGAAAATAATAGAATATAGTGCAAAAATCAAGAAATTGTTGTATAATAAAAACAACAAAAAATGAAAGTACAGACAATAATGCAACAAATTGCGGGAGGTGTCTTTATGGGGAAAGTAATTACAATCGCAAGAGAATTTGGCAGTGGGGGAAGAATAATTGCACAAAGTCTGGCAGAACAGTTGAAGATTGGATTTTATGATAAAAATCTGATTACACTTGCTGCTGAGCGGAAAAATCTGCCGGAAGAGAGATTAGAGCGGGTCGATGAAAGAAGAGAAAACCCATGGCGCTATGATATGGAAGATGATATTGCCATACAGAGACAGTTTTATTATGAACCACTCAATGATGTATTATTTGAAGCCCAGAGTGAAATCATCAAAGAAAAAGCAGAAACAGAAGATTGTGTAATTGTAGGAAGATGTGCGGATTATCTGTTAAGAATCAAACCAGATTGCCGTTGTGTTTTTATTACGGCACCGTTGGAAAAACGAATCCGAACCATTTCTGCCCGCACCGGATTAGATGCAAAGGCAGCAAAGCAATTAATTAAAAAAGTAGACAAGCAGAGAAAATATTACTATGAAAATTATACGGACCGAAAGTGGGGAAAACATCATGGATATGACCTCTGTCTTGACAGCAGTCGATTGACGAAAGAGCAAATTCTTAAAATATTGACTACATTATATGAAACCATTGAGTAAGCTGTGGTTACAAAATTAAGTGCAAAAAAATTATGAGAACACATAAATCAGAGAATGTATAAGAAATGTATAAGAAATGTATAAGATAAGATTAGAAGCGAGGGTCAAAAGCCCTCGCTTCTTTTGAGAAAGTTTTTCATTTTCAGAAAAAATCAGCATGAAAAAGGACCATTCAAAGTTGACATTTCGAATGGTCCTTTTAATTACTATTATCCATTGGATTATACCTTCCTGATTTTTAGATTTTTTTGAGATAAAACGTTAAGTTTTCGGTGGTCCGTACCTCCTGTTCTTGAATTTTTAATAAATTTTAAGGTAAATCATTATGTTTCTGGTGGTCTGTACCTTCCTTTCATAAAAATATGAGGTATTACGTTATGTTCTTGGTGGTATCATTCCTTTCGGGTTTGTTTGTTTCGTTCTCTTTGTTTATGATGTTATTATATCAGGTAAAAATCAAAATGTCAATAACTAAATTGAAAATAATAAAAAAAATAATAATTAATTTTAAAATTGATAGAAAATATTGTAATTATCAGAAAATTATAAACGATAATTTTTTGCCTCTGTATAGCAACTAACATCTGGCAGAATAAAGAAAAGAGTGCTATACTTCATACAGAAAAAACAGAATGAATCATAAGCAGAAAGGAATTAAAATAAAATGAATCAAATTGGAAGAAACGATGCATGCTGGTGTGGAAGTGGAAGAAAGTATAAAAAATGCCATGAGAATTTTGACCATAAACTCAATCTTCTTCATAGTCAGGGGCTTTTAGTACCTTCTCATAAATTAATTAAGACAGAAGCTCAGATTGCAGAAATTAGAAAGAGTGCGGAGATTAATGTAAAAATCTTAGATTATGTTGCAGAACATATTAAAGAGGGAATTTCCACTGCTGAAATTGACAAATGGGTATACGACATCACAACAAAAGAAGGAGCAATTCCAGCTCCGCTTGGATATGAAGGATTTCCAAAGAGTGTGTGCACTTCGATTAATAATCAGGTATGCCATGGAATTCCATCTGAAGATATTATTCTGGAAGAAGGCGATATCATCAATGTTGATGTGTCTACAATTTTAAATGGATATTATTCCGATTCTTCTCGTATGTTCTGTATCGGAGATGTCGGGGAAGAGAAAGCACGTCTGGTTCGTGTTGCAAAAGAGTGTGTGGAAAAAGGTCTTGAACAGGTAAAAGCGTGGGGCTTTTTAGGAGATATGAGTCAGGCAGTGCATGAACATGCAGTAAAAAATGGCTACAGTGTAGTAAGAGAAATTGGTGGACATGGAGTTGGTCTGGAATTTCATGAAGACCCATGGGTCGGTTATATTGGAGCAGCAGGGACCGGAATGGTAATGGCACCAGGACTAATGTTTACAATTGAGCCAATGGTTAATATGGGAACAGATGAAATTTTTGTGGATGAAAGAGATGGATGGACCATTTATACAGAAGATGATATGCCGTCTGCACAGTGGGAGATTATGGTTCTTGTAACGGAAAACGGACCGGAAGTCATTGCGTGGTAAGAAAAGAAAGCAGAAAGAGGAAAGGAAAAAAGTAAAATATGAGTATTGCAGTTGCAGTGTTGAAAAAAGGGGAAGGACGTGCATTAAAATCAGGCGGACCTTGGGTTTACGACAATGAAATCGCAAGTATTATGGGAAACTTTGAAAACGGAGATATTGTGATTGTACGTGATTTCGACGGCTATCCGCTTGGGAGAGGATTTATTAACACCAATTCAAAAATCCGAATCCGTATGATGACAAGAAATGAAAATCAGGAAATAGACCGTGAATTTTTAAAAATGAGAGTACGAGACGCGTGGGAATATCGAAAGAAAACGGTAGATATTTCAAGCTGTCGTGTGATTTTCGGGGAAGCAGATTTTCTGCCTGGGATGGTGATTGACAAGTTTTCAGATGTTCTTGTTGTACAGTCTTTAGCACTTGGAATTGATAAGTTAAAAATGATAATCATTGAAGAATTAAAATCAGCAATGGCAGAAGATGGGATTACAATCCGTGGTGTTTATGAGAGAAGCGATGCAAAAGTGCGGCTTCAGGAAGGAATGGAAAGAGTCAAGGGATTTATCGGTGAGCCATTTGATACGAAAGTACAGATTGTGGAAAATGGTGTAAAATATATTGTAGATATAGAAGATGGACAAAAAACAGGTTTTTTCTTAGACCAGAAATATAACCGTCTTGCCATTCAGAGATTATGTAAAGATGCGAAAGTTTTAGATTGCTTTACGCATACAGGTTCTTTTGCATTAAATGCGGGAATTGCCGGAGCAAAGAGTGTAACCGGAGTCGATGCTTCTCAGCTTGCAGTAGACCAGGCAACAGAAAACGCAGAGTTAAACGGACTCGAAAAGCGTGTGAAATTCATATGCGAGGATGTCTTTGAGCTGCTTCCTAAGTTAGAAGCCGAGGGAGAAAAATATGACGTAGTAATTCTCGACCCTCCTGCATTTACAAAATCAAAAAATTCGATTAAAAACGCAGTGAAAGGTTATCGAGAGATTAATTTGCGAGGAATGAAACTGGTCAAAGACGGAGGTTATCTTGCGACTTGTTCTTGTTCTCATTTTATGTCGTATGAGTTGTTTACCCAGACAATCGGACAGGCAGCAAGAAATGTGCATAAACGTCTACGTCAGGTAGAATACCGCACACAGGCAGCAGACCATCCGATTTTATGGTCTGCAGATGAGTCGTATTACTTGAAATTCTATATTTTTCAGGTAATTGACGAAAAATAGAAAATAAAATATTGACAATCTTTTTTATCCATGCTATGTTGTAATTGCTTATATGACTGACGGAAGTGGAATCAACCACAGGGAGTATAAGCCGTTGAAGCCGACCGTCTGGGCATTGGATGTTCAGAAAGTGGGCTTTTTTTCGTTATGATATAGAAAATTTTGTTCTATGAAATGAAAGTCAACGGATCAATTAAAAATGTATGATGGGAAAAAGGAGAGACATTCATGAAAATGTTATCGCTGGAAACAGAATTAAAAGAAAATGCTTATCCTGGACGAGGAATTGTAATTGGAAAGTCCAAAGATGGTACAAAAGCAGTGACTGCTTATTTTATCATGGGAAGAAGTGAAAACAGCAGAAATCGTGTGTTTGTAGAAGATGGAGAGGGAATCCGTACACAGGCATTTGACCCGTCTAAATTAACTGACCCAAGCTTAATTATTTATGCGCCGGTTCGTGTACTGGGAAATAAAACAATTGTGACAAATGGTGACCAGACAGATACCATTTATGAAGGAATGGACAGACAGCTGACTTTTGAGCAGTCTTTAAGAAGCCGTGAATTTGAGCCGGATGGTCCAAATTATACCCCTCGTATTTCCGGAGTTATGCACATTGAAAATGGAAAATACAACTATGCAATGTCAATTTTAAAGAGCAATAATGGAAATCCGGATGCCTGCAACCGTTATACCTTTGCTTATGAAAATCCGGTAGCAGGAGAGGGACATTTTATTCATACTTATATGCATGATGGAAATCCACTTCCAAGTTTTGAGGGAGAACCAAAACTGGTAGAGATTCCAGATGACATTGACGCATTCACAAAAAATGTATGGGAAAGCCTCAATGGAGATAATAAAGTTTCTTTATTTGTACGTTTCATTGACCTTGAAACGGGAGACTATGAGACTAGAATTGTAAATAAAAATCAGTAATCTAAAAATGTTACGGCATTAGAGTATTTTTAAATCTGTTCTAACAATAAAGGAGAAAATGAGAATGAAAGAATTAGCATTAAAGTATGGATGTAACCCAAACCAGAAACCGTCCAGAATTTATATGGCAGACGGAAGTGAGCTTCCAATCGAAGTAATCAGCGGAAGACCTGGATATATCAACTTTCTGGATGCATTTAACGGTTTTCAGTTAGTAAGAGAATTAAAAAAAGCGACCGGACTTCCGGCGGCTACTTCTTTTAAACATGTATCGCCAGCCGGTGCAGCAGTGGGACTTCCGTTAAGTGAGACCCTTGCAAAAATTTACTGGGTAGATGATATGGGAGAGCTTTCTCCGCTTGCCTGCGCTTATGCAAGAGCAAGAGGTGCAGACAGAATGTCTTCCTTTGGTGATTTTATTGCACTCTCTGATGAATGTGATAAAGATACAGCTATGCTGATTAAACGAGAAGTTTCTGATGGTGTTATCGCACCGGGATTTTCCAAAGAGGCACTTGAAATTTTAGCGCAGAAGAAAAACGGAAACTATAATATCATTAAAATTGATGAAAATTATCAGCCGGCACCGTTAGAGCACAAACAGGTTTATGGTGTGACATTTGAACAGGGAAGACAGGAACTTCCAATTGATGATGAACTGCTTTCCAATATCGTGACAGAAAATAAAGCGATTCCGGAAAATGCAGTCAGAGACTTAAAGATTTCCCTGATTACATTAAAATATACACAGTCCAATTCCGTCTGCTTTGTAAAAGACGGACAGGCAATCGGTATCGGTGCAGGACAGCAGTCTCGTGTACACTGCACAAGACTGGCAGGACAGAAGGCAGATAACTGGTGGTTAAGACAGTGCCCGAAAGTCATGAATCTTCCATTTATTGATGGAATCCGTCGTGCAGACAGAGATAATGCCATTGATGTTTACATTGGAGAGGAATATATGGATGTTCTTGAAGATGGTGCATGGCAGAGAATCTTCAAGGAAAAACCGGAAGTCTTTACAAGAGAAGAGAAACGTGCATGGTTAGATAAACTGACCGATGTTACGCTTGGTTCTGATGCATTCTTCCCATTCTCAGATAATATTGAGCGTGCACATAAGAGTGGTGTAAAATATATTGCAGAGCCAGGCGGTTCTGTAAGAGATGATGCAGTAATCGAATGTTGTAATAAATATGATATGGCAATGGCATTTACAGGCATCCGTCTGTTCCATCACTAAAATTACAAAAATTATTTTTAAAAGAGGCGGCAGTGAGAATTTTCTTACTGCTGCTTTTTGCTGTTCTAAAAAAGTGAAATTTTAGTTGAAGACAAAAATAGAATTTGCTATACTGTATACGACGTAACGGGATTGTGGTTGGACAGACCGCTGCGAAATAAATTTACAGGAGAGGTTTAATAAAATGAGTATAAGAATTGGTATCTTAGGTTATGGTAACCTTGGAAGAGGCGTAGAATGTGCAATCAAACAGAATGCAGACATGGAATTAAAAGCAGTATTTACCCGTCGTAATCCTGCGGATGTACACATTCTTACCGAGACAGCAAAAGTATATTCTGTAGATGAAGCAGTAAAAATGAAAGATGAAATCGATGTATTGATTCTCTGCGGAGGAAGTGCAACCGATTTACCGGTACAGACTCCAGAATATGCACAGTACTTTAACGTAGTTGACAGCTTTGATACACATGCAAAAATTCCGGAACATTTTGCAGAGGTAGATGCAGCAGCGAAAAAGAGCGGAAAAATCGGCTTAATTTCAGTGGGCTGGGACCCGGGAATGTTCTCTTTAAATCGTTTATATGCAAATGCAATTCTTCCGGAAGGGAATGACTATACATTCTGGGGCAAAGGTGTAAGCCAGGGTCATTCCGATGCCGTTCGTAGAATTGACGGCGTAATTGATGCAAGACAGTATACCATTCCGGTAGAGAAGGCGTTAAACGCTGTAAGAAATGGTGAAAATCCGGTACTTGCAACAGGCGAAAAACATACAAGAGAAGTTTTTGTTGTAGCTGAAGAAGGTGCAGATAAAGATAGAATTACAAATGAAATCAAAACAATGCCGAATTATTTTGATGAATATGAAACAACGGTACATTTCATCAGCGCAGAAGAAATGAAAGCAAATCATGCAGGACTTCCTCATGGTGGATTTGTAATCCGCAGCGGTCAGACAGGATGGGAAAAAGAACATCATCATGTCATCGAATACAGCTTAAAATTGGATTCTAATCCGGAATTTACATCTTCTGTTATTGTGGCTTATGCAAGAGCAGCTTACCGATTAAATCAGGAAGGACAGAGCGGATGCAAGACTGTATTTGATATTGCACCGGCATATTTAAGTACAAAAACACCAGAAGAACTTCGCAAACATATGCTTTAATAAGCAGATTGGGAGAGGATATCAGTGAATTTTGATTTAAAAACGGAAGTAAAACGAATGGGTCTGGGCTTGATCAGTGCACTGATTATGGCAGTGAATATTAAAACACTGGTAAGAGCAGGGGGGCTGTATCCAGGTGGCTTTAACGGAATTACCCTTTTGATACAGACAATCTGCGAACGATTTTTGAATCTGCAGATTCCATTTACAGCAGTCAGCCTGTTGTTGAATGCAATTCCTGTTATTATTTGTTTTCGGGCAATTGGCAAGAAGTTTACAAGCACTTCAGCTTTGATTGTTATTGTAACCAGTGTGCTTACAGACTTAGTTCCTTATCATCCAATTACAGATGATATTCTGCTGATTTCTGTGTTTGGCGGTATTATCAATGGATTTGCAATCAGTTTGTGCCTGATTGGAGGCGCAAGTGCCGGAGGCACGGACTTTATTGGAATTTATTTTGCAGAAAAGAAAAATAAAGACGTATGGAATTTTATTTTACTTGGAAATGCCTGTGTGTTGACCATTGCCGGAGTTTTATTTGGCTGGGATAAAGCACTTTATTCCATTATTTTCCAGTTTGCTTCTACGCAGATGATACATATGCTTCATACTGCCTACAAGAAAGAAACTCTCTTTATTGTTACGGATCGTCCGGATGATGTTTATAAAGAAATTTATGAAGTGACAAACCACAGTGCAACAGAGTTTGCGGCAACAGGCTGTTATTCTAATAAACAGAGAAAGATGTTGTATTCTGTTGTATCTTCTTCGGAGGCAAAAGTTTTAGTCAGTCGCGTACAGAAGGCAGACCCGGAGGCATTTATCAATGTGATTAAAACGGATTTTCTGGAAGGACATTTTTATCAAAAAGTTGACTATTAATCGGATTAGTTTGGTACGAACATTGGGTGTGTCACAGTTTGTTCCGTAAAAATTAAGTAAAAGGACTATTACAAAAATGTGAATTTTTTGTGATAGTCCTTTGTTTTTTTACCATTTTGTGGTACAGTAATAAGTGGAGTAGAGCGATTAAAAATCGTGAAAAATAAACGAAAAGAGAAGTCGAAAGTTGTTTTGACGAGAATTAAGGCAGCTTATTGTAAGACAGAGGGAAAATACAGAGAGTATTACAAGCAGCAGGAGGAACTAAATGAAAATAAAAGAAGTAAAAAAACTGCTGGCAATCGCTGTGAGTGTTTCTATGCTTACACCGTCAGGTGTATTTGCATCAGAAGCTTCCAGTACAGAGGCAGCAGTAACGGCTGAACAGACAACAGGGGAAACGAGTGTGACAGAGCCGGAGCAGTCATCAGGAGAGGTTTCTGAACCAGAACAGCCGTCTGAACCAGAACAGCCGTCTGAACCAGAACAGCCATCTGAGCCGGAACAGCCGTCGAATCCAGACAAACCAGAAAATCCGGATCAGCCGTCAAACCCAGATAAACCAGAAAATCCGGACCAGCCGTCAAACCCGGATAAACCAGAAAATCCGGATCAGCCGTCGAACCCGGATACCCCGGAAAATCCAGACCAGCCGTCAAATCCGGACACTCCGGAAAATCCAGATAAACCAGCCCAGGGTATGACTCCGGAGCAATATGAGGCATCAACCGGATATAAACTTCCGGATGGTTATGCTTACGTGCTGGATGCAAATGGATATGTCATTATCGAAAATGGTGCACCAAAGCTTGCGAAAAAAGCAGAAGATAATACAAAAAAAGACGATAACAATAATCAGAATAATAACAATAACAATAGTAATAGCAATAACAATAGCAATAACAATAGTAATAACAATAGCAATTCTTCTAATGATAACAGCAGTGATACCAAGAAAGATACGGAGAAAAAAGAAGATACAACCGCAGCAAACAGTGGAAGTGGTTCAAATTCCCAGTTAATTGCAAATCAGCAGATTTATTCTTCTCTGCCTACAATGGTGGATGATTTCCGTTTCTGGACAGTTGCAAAGAAATATGCCTTTGCAAAAGAAGAACTGTCAATCGTAGAAGAAATGAAGGATGGAGCAAAAGAAGTAGGTAAACTGTCAAAAGATGGTGTCTGCTATATTCTTCAGGAAGAAAACGATGGATGGCTTTTTGTAGAGTCAGGTGATGTACGTGGTTTTGTAAAAACAGAGCAGGTGATTTTAGGCGATGAAGCAGACCAGATTGTACAGAAACTGACGGAAGAGGCAAAAAAAGAAGCAAAAGAACAGAAAAAGACATACAAAGGAATTGCAAAACTGTTGACAGAAGCAACACCGAGCGTTCCGGAATCCGAAAATGGAGCATTTTTCCATACTCGTTCTACGGTAAAACAGACCGTTGTGGATAAAGTGTATGCACTTTGTAATGCAGATTTTGTAACAATTCATGAAGATAAAAATACGGAGAGTCGTGCTGTCGGAACGTTAAACAAAGACAATATCTGTTATATTTTAGCAGACGAAAATGCGGAGTTTGTTTATGTGGAATCCGGAGATGTCAGAGGATTTGTAGAAAATAAATTCCTTGATACGGACAAGAAAGAAAAGAAAAAAGCAGAAAAAAGTTTGTTAACACAGGCAACAGCCGCAGCTTCTGCTCTTAAGAATACAAAAGAGGTCATCAGTCTGTTCCCTACAACAAAAACGGCTGCTGACCAGAATGATGATATTGATAAAATTATCAGCAATAAAATTTCTGCAACCGGAGAAGACCAGTTTGTGACCGCACAGGAAGTCGTAAAACCGGCAGAAAATGCAGCCTGCTATTATACTCTGACTTCTGTAAAATCTGGTGTTCCAAACGGGGAACTGAGAACTTCGATTGTTCAGTTTGCAAGTCAGTTTATTGGAAATCCTTACGTATGGGGTGGAACAAGCTTAACAAACGGTGCAGACTGTTCTGGATTTGTACAGAGTATTTATGCTCAGTATGGTTATACACTGCCGCGAGTTGCAGAAGATCAGGCTCAGTATGGTACAAAGATTCCAGTAGAAGAAGCACAGCCGGGTGACTTGATTTTCTATGCAAGAAATGGTTATATCTACCATGTTGTTATGTACGCAGGAAATGGAGAAACCGTTGAAGCACAGAGTTCAAGAACTGGTATTGTTCATGGAACGGTCAATACGAACAATGCAGTATGGGCTGTTCGTATTCTCGAAGACACTCCGTCTACAGTAAGTGGAATTTATGGAAGTGATATTTCTGAAGTAAATGCAACACTTCTGCAGTATGGTCAGTCTCTTGGTACATTTAAAATTACACATTATTGTGGTGGTTCCTGCTGTAATGATGAATGGGCAGGTGTAACTGCGACAGGCGCTCCGTTAGTAGAGGGAGATACCATTGCAGTTGACCCGACTGTCATTCCTTATGGAACAAAAGTCATTATCAATGGTCATATCTTTACAGCAACAGACTGTGGTGGAGCAATCAAAGGAAATCGTATCGATGTATTTGTAAATGACCATAATCGTGCAAATCAGCTTGGCGTTTACTATACTGATGTGTATGTTTTAAAATAAAAATTACATAAAAATGATAAAATTCGCCACCTGCATAGGTGGCGAATTGATTTGTAAAAAGAGGAAGGAGCGTATCGTATGATTTATACAAGTCATTTATTAGAAGATACGCAGATGCAGGAAGTGGTTCGTGAATGTGCGACTGGTATAGAGAGTATTGAATTTTCAATTGCTGAAAATCTGGATCGTTTGGAAGAAAAAATCAGCAGTTATCGAGAACGACTCTGGAGAATGGGATGGCCGCATTTGTCCCTTCACGGTCCATTTCTGGATTTGAATCCGATGACGTATGATTCTTTGATTTTAGAGGCGACAAAAAAACGCTATGAGCAGGTCTACGAAGCAGGAAGACGTCTGGAAGCAGAAAAAATTGTTTTTCATACCTGCCATTTACCGGATGCCTATCTGTTGATTGGCTGGGCAGAGCGTGTGGCAGATTTTTTCAAACGGTTTTTAGATGGGAAAGATGGAATAATGATTGTAATGGAAAACGTATTTGACCGGATTCCGGAACCGATGGTGGAAGTTGTAGAACGGGTAGACCGTCCGGATTTTAGACTCTGTCTGGATATTGGACATGCACATTGTTATTCGGATATTTCTGTCCTGGACTGGGCAAAAAGCTTTGGCAGTTACGTCAGTCATGTCCATGTTCATGACAATATGGGTGACAGAGACAGTCATATTGCACTTGGAGAAGGAACAATTCCTTATGAAGAAGTGCTGGGATTATTAAAACAGAATAATCCACAGATGGATTGTACGATTGAGTGTAGTAGTCTTGAAAAGGTAAAGAAATCTTATGCCTGTCTGAAACAGTTAAAAGAAAATGGTATCTTATGAAAAATAAAAAAGGGCACATTCTGGCGAAAACCAGGATGTGCCCTTTGTAAATATGACTGCGGCTTGGCTGATTTGTACTGTCAGGCTTATCCTTGATGGTTAAAACAGTAGGTGCACATTTTGCATGGACTTAAGCCGATAGAGGCAGTCAGGTCATCTAAACGATGATAGTGCAGAGTTGTGAAGTTTAACTGTTTTCCGATTTCCTCTAACATTTCTTTATAGTTTGTAGAGTCTGGATCGGCATAATCAGCAAGTATTTTATCTGAAACGTTGTCTCCTTCACGCTTTGCGATGATACGGCGGGTAATTAGATCCATCTCAGATTTGGAACGTGAGAAGTTTAAGTACGGACAACCGAATAAAAGCGGAGGACAAGCCGGACGGATATGTACTTCTTTTGCACCGCTGTTATATAAAAATTCTGTAGTCTCACGAAGCTGTGTTCCGCGGACAATGGAGTCGTCAATTAAGAGCAGACTCTTATTTTTGATTAAGGCTTCGACAGGAATTAATTTCATACGTGCAATCAGATTTCTCTGGCTCTGATGTGTTGGCATGAAAGAACGAGGCCAGGTTGGTGTATACTTAATAAATGGACGAGAAAATGGAATTCCAGACTCATTTGCATAACCGATTGCATGTGCAGTACCGGAATCTGGTACACCGGCAACTAAATCAGGTTTTACATGGTCTCTTCCGGCATCATGCTGAGCCAGTTTTTTACCACATTCATATCGCATTTCTTCGACATTGATTCCCTCATAAGTAGAAGTTGGATAACCGTAGTAAACCCAGAGAAAAGAACAGATTTTCATTTCATTTCCAGGTTTTACAAGAGTTTCACAGCCCTCAGCAGTCAGAAAAGCAATTTCTCCAGGACCGAGTTCGCGTTCGGTTTCGTATCCGAGATTTAAGTAAGCAAAACTTTCAAATGATGCACAATAAGCATCTGATTTTTTACCGATAACAATCGGAGTACGACCAAGTTTGTCTCGAGCTGCAAAAATTCCTTTTGGAGTTAATACGAAAAGAGTCATAGAACCATCTATCATTTCCTGAGCATACTGAATTCCCTCTACGATAGACGATTTCTGGTTGATAAGAGAAGCAACCATTTCAGTCGGGTTGATACTTCCGCCGCTCATCTCAAGGAAATGTGTGCATCCGTTTTTGAAAGAAAGATTGACAAGTTCCTCCATATTGTTGATTTTTCCTACCGTTGTGATAGCGAAACTTCCCAGATGTGACTGTACCAGAAGAGGTTGTGGTTCTGTGTCGGAAATACATCCGATTCCAAGCCGGCCTTCAAGTTCATCTAAATCTCCATCAAATTTGGTACGAAACGGTGTGTTCTCGATGTTGTGAATTGAACGCGCAAAGCCGTTTTCACCATACACTGCCATACCACCTCTGCGTGTTCCAAGATGAGAGTGATAGTCAGTTCCGAAAAATAAGTCCAGTGTACAACTGGATTTAGAAGCTACTCCAAAGATTCCACCCATTGTTTTTCTCCTTTTTCTTCAGAATTCTTTTTATAGTACGTGGAATATTATATACTCTTTTTTAAGGATTCGTAAAGATATTTTTGAAAAAATGGTGTATAATGAAGCGAAGAGTTAAAAAATAGCGTGAAAGGGGACTGTTTATGAAATTTATTTCCTGGAATGTAAACGGCTTAAGAGCCTGTGTACAAAAGGGGTTTATCGAATATTTTAATGAAATGGATGCTGATTTTTTCTGTGTTCAGGAAACGAAATTACAGGAAGGTCAGATTGACTTTGCACCGGAAGGATATCATGCATACTGGAACTATGCGGTAAAGAAAGGCTATTCAGGAACTGCCATTTTTGCAAAGAAAGAGCCGATTGCGGTGACTTATGGTCTTGGTATTGAGCAGCACGATCAAGAGGGCAGGGTGATTACCCTTGAGTATGAAGATTTTTATGTGATTACCTGTTATACGCCAAATTCACAGACCGAATTGGCAAGATTAGAGTATCGCATGAAATGGGAAGATGATTTCCGTGAGTATTTAATTGGACTGGATAAAAAGAAACAGGTTATTTTCTGTGGGGACTTAAATGTGGCGCACCGTGAGATTGACTTGAAAAATCCAAAGACAAATAAGCATAATCCAGGATTTACCGAAGAAGAGAGAGGAAAATTCACCAAACTGTTAGAGGCAGGATTTACGGATACCTTCCGATATTTTTATCCGGAAGAAACGGGAATTTATTCTTGGTGGTCTTATCGTTTTAAAGCACGTGATAAGAACATTGGATGGAGAATTGACTATTTTTGTGTCTCAAACCGCTTAGAAGAAAAACTGATTTCTGCAAAAATTCATACAGAGGTACTGGGTTCTGACCATTGCCCGGTAGAAGTTCAAATTAATTTATAAGAAAATGCACTCTCGGAGTCAAAATCAAGCACAAAAAGATTCCGAGAGCACATGAAAATCAAAAAGAGGTACAGAGTTTAATGAAAGAAAGTGTAAAATTGACGCAGTTTGCAAAAAGTGCGGGCTGTGCGGCAAAAATTGGACCGAAAGTGCTGGCTGAGATTGTTGGAGGACTTCCGAAATTTTTCGATGAACATCTTTTAGTCGGAACAGAGACAAATGATGACGGTGCAGTGTATCAGATTTCAGATGAACTGGCACTGATTCAGACACTTGATTTTTTTCCTCCTGTGGTAGATGAACCTTCTCTTTTTGGAGAGATTGCGGCTGCAAATGCATTAAGTGATATTTATGCGATGGGCGGAACACCGAAAATTGCATTAAATATTGTGGCGTTTCCAAACTGCCTGGGTCAGGAAGTGTTAGGTGAAATTCTTCAAGGTGGTGCGAAGAAAGTGCAGGAAGCAGGGGCAGTGCTTGCCGGCGGACATTCCATTAACGATGAAGAGCCAAAATACGGTTTGAGTGTTACAGGCTTTGTCAACCCAAAGAAAATGTGGAAAAATTCAGGTGCAGAGCCAGGAGATGCTTTGATTCTTACCAAACCAATCGGAACAGGGCTGGTCAATACGGCTGCAAAAGCTGATATGGTATCAGAAACATCAAGAAAACTTGCAATTGGACAAATGAGATGTTTAAATTATTATGCATCAGAAATTTTAAAAGATTATGAAGTACATGGATGTACAGATGTGACAGGGTTTTCTCTTGCCGGACATGCACTTGAGATGGCGGAAGGGAGTCAGGTAACCATTAAAATTGATACCAAAAAAATTCCATTTTTACCGGATGTGGAAGAGTATGCCAAAATGGGCCTGGTACCAGAGGGAACGTATCGAAATAAAGAATTCTTAAGAGAAAAAATCAAATTAAATGATACAATAAAAGAAAGTTTTGAAGATTTGTTGTTTGACCCGCAGACTTCAGGGGGACTTTTAGTCAGCCTGAAAAAGAAAGATGCCAAAGAAGTTTTGAAAAGACTTCAGGAACAGGAACAGACACGCTACAGCAAAATTGTCGGTGAAGTAGAAGAAAAACAGGAAGTACATTTAATATTTTTGTAGAACAAATAACTCTCTTTGGTACAAAGTAAGCCGAATAAAGACTCAGAGAGTACACGCAGATAGTAAGGAGTAAGAGAAATGATTTATCTGGATAACAGTGCCACGACACTTAAAAAACCGGATTGCGTAAAAGAGGCGGTCTGGGATGCAATGGAGCAGATGGGAAACAGCGGAAGAGGCGGATATCAGACTGCATTATCGGCATCAAGAATGATTTATCAGGCAAGAATGGCAGTTTCCGAATTTTTTGATTTGAATCATCCATCCGGTGTGGTATTTACTTCCAATGCAACAGAAGCACTGAATACTGTTATTCAGGGATTATTTTCAAAGGGGGATCATGTGATTACCACTGTGCTGGAACATAATTCCGTCTTGCGTCCGCTTTATATGGAGCAGGAAAGAGGTGTGGAACTCAGCATAATCGGTGCAGATGAACAGGCAGATGTGTTATATGAGAAACTGGAATCTGCAATCAAGTGTAATACAAAGGCTGTGATTTGTACGCATGGCTCAAATGTAACAGGCAATCTGGTTGATATTAAGCGGATTGGAGCAGTCTGCAGGGCACATCAATTATTATTTATTGTGGATGCCTCTCAAAGCGCAGGCTGTATTCCAATTTCCATGAAAGAAAACCAGATTGATATTCTTTGTTTTACCGGACATAAAGGACTTATGGGACCACAGGGCACAGGAGGAATCTGTATTTGTCCACAGATTTCCATCCGGCCGTTAAAGAGTGGAGGAACAGGCGTCCTGTCGTTTTTAAAGGAACAGCCACAGGAATTGCCCGAGCATCTGGAAGCCGGAACATTAAACGGACATGGAATTGCAGGGCTTTTAGCGGCAATTGGATGGCTGAACCGAACCACGGTGGAAGTAGTTCAGAAAAAAGAAGAGAAACTGTTAAGGTTATTTTATGAAAATGCAAAAGAAATTCCGAAGATTCATTTTTATGGCAGACCTCCAGAAGAGGGGGTACCGCATCTACCTGTGCTTGCTTTAAATTTGGGAAATTTGGATTCTGCTTATGTCAGTGATATTCTCGCAGAAGAATATGAAATTTACACGAGAGCAGGAGCACATTGTGCACCTTTGATGCATCAGGCGTTGAAAACCGAAGAACAAGGCTGTGTGCGTTTTTCTTTTTCCTGGTTTAATACCGAAGAAGAAATTAAGACAGCGGTAAACGCCTTAAAAGAGCTGTCAAGAGGATAAGGCAGAAATATCCGGTAAAAGAAAGGATTTTATAAGTTATGAAAAAATACAGGTCACTGGCAGGAATGATATTAGGCTTCCTGCTGCTTGCCTGGATGTCAAAGACGTGTTATGCAGAGATTGCCGATGTAACAGCATTTGAAAATCTGGAATGGAAAAAAGTGCATGAAGAAGCGTTGATTGCACCTCAAGGTGTTGTTCAGTCAATCTGTGCAACAAAAAATTATATTATCTGTATTGAAAATACGAACGATGCTCAGGATACACCTGACACCGTGTCTGCTTATTATAAGAATGACACGGATGCAGATGGAAATCCGGTTGAACAGTATTCGCTTGCGTTAAGAAATACGGATAATAACTGGGAACATGGAAATGGAATGGCCTATAATCAGGCAAAAGAAGAGATTTATGTTGCCCCTTATACAAGCCAGAATCCGGAGAATCGGGGCTGTCTTTTTGTGATGGATGCCAATACACTGGCATATAAGGGAAAGATTAAAATCAGCGATGATTATAATATACTTGGAATTGGTTATCGAGAAGAAACGGATCAATATGTAATACAGACGAACGTAGAAGGTGGATACAGTTTTAAGATTTTAGATAATCAGTTTCAGATAGCAGAGGATCTTGGGAGATATGAGGGAACTTCTGTTGGAACGAATTTTCAGGATTTACAGTTAGTAGATGAATATATTCTAAATTTTCCATTGACCTTGAATATGGGAATTGGAGATTATTTAAACGTATATTCTCTTGAGACAAAAGAATTAGTAAGCTGTTCTAAATTGAATTTTCCGTTTGAAGGTGTTTCCAATGATGAGCCGGAGGGCTTATGTGAAACAGCAGAGGGAACATATATTGCAGTCGTAGATGAAGATAGAACAGATGGCAGGCGGATGTTCTGTTTTTATGAAACGCAAGTGCCCTGCAAAGAAGAAGCAGTTTCGGCAGAAGAAAACATAGATACAAACGAAAATGATGTAAGGGAATCAAACCGACAGACAAAAGCAGATACACTGGGAGAACGGACAGATTCAGAAAAAAATACAGATTTAGAAGAAAATACCGATTCAGAAGAAATACCGACGTCATCAGAAGATTATAAAAAAGAAGCATCAAAGTCTTTAAAAAAACAGAGCGCAAAAAATACACCGAAGGAAGTTTCATTTGCGGAAAAAATGAGCATTGGTTTTTCTGGGATGATTACGCAGGCTCAAGAGTTATCAAAAAAACTGCCTTCTGTAGTGGAACTTGCGAAAGAAGCGGGAAATCTGGCAGGGACTTTCATAGAAACTTTATTAACAAAAATAAAAACATTGTGGAAGTCAGGTTCAACAATTCTGGCACAGAATCAGAGAGAAGTATTTTTATTCCTTGCAATAGGATTTACAATTGTGAGCATTATGGGACTCTGGGTCTGTATTGTCCGGCTGATTCGAATTCGAAAGCAGAAAAAAGCAAGAGCGGAATTAGAGCAGCTTAGAAAAGCATGGAAAGAAGAGGCAGAACAGTGGCTTCAGGCAGAAAGAAAGCGTCTTTGATGAAAGAAAGACGCTTTTTAGCATTTTAACCAAATCAAGGAAGTCCCCTGCTTCAATTGCAAAAAGCAATAAGCAGGGGACTTCCTTGTATCAGGAGGGGGTAAGCCCCTTCTGATAAGCTGCGCAGCAGCTATTTGGTTATGAGCAAGTAGCGAAAGCGGATTGCGAATATCCGCTTAACAATTTAAAATGCGGATTTATTTTATTTATTATCCCATTCATCTTTTCTAAAAGAAACAGAATCGTCGGTCATAGAATCAACAATTGCGAGGGATTCTACACGGATGCCCTGTTCGCGAAGAGAATCTCCGCCATTCTGGAAGCCTTTTTCGACTACGATACCAGCACCTTCTAAGACAGCACCAGATTCTTTTACGATTTCCATTAATCCCTGTAATGCACATCCATTTGCAAGGAAATCGTCAATGATTAAGACATGATCCTCAGCGCTTAAGAATTTTTTGGAAAGAATCACGTCATATACTCTTTTATGAGTAAAAGACTGTACTTTTGTGCAGTACATTTCTCCATCTAAGTTTAAGCTTTGTGCTTTTTTTGCAAAAACAACCGGAACATTGAAATGCTGTGCAACAAGACAGGCGATTCCAATACCGGAAGCCTCGATTGTAAGTATTTTAGTAATTGGTGCATCTGCAAATCTGCGTTTAAATTCTTTTCCTAATTCATTGATAAATGGGATATCCATCTGATGATTCAGGAAACTATCTACTTTAAGAATATTTCCGGGTTTTACGATACCGTCTTTACGAATACGTTCTTCTAGTAACTGCATGATAAAAATCCTCCTTAAATCTTATACAACATAATACGCTATTTTATTTGCTTTGGCAAATTGTTTTTCGAAATGTTTTGAAAAAAATAATAAAATTTGTGTAAAACGAAAGAAAAGAAGCGGAATCATGCTATAATAGAAATATTATTGTGTAGAAATTTGAGAGGTTAGTGCGATGAAAGAATATGAAGTTATCCATGAAATTTTTAATCAGTGTCCGGGAAATAAGACAAGAGATCAGTTTATTGAAGAAATTGAAATTGAAGAGGCACCGGAAGAATGGGTCAGAAAAAAATTTAAAAATGAGAAAGAATTTCGACTTGAGAAAGTAGAAAAAGAGGATGGAACTTTAGTGATTGACGTGATGACTGCCATGATTCATCAGCGATATACAATTTCCGAAATCTAACAAATTTCAAAGAGTTGTTTTTTTACGGGAGTTTGGTATAATTAGAAAAGTGGTGAGAGGAGTATTATTATATTATGGAAGAAAAAAAACAGGTTCACAGTCATACCCATACTCACACATTAGAGGATGGAACGGTGGTAACACATTCCCACACCCACAGTCATACGCATACAAAGGCAGTGTTAAACCGGCTTTCACGTGCAATCGGACATTTGGAGTCTATTCGTCGTATGGTAGAAGAGGGCAGGGATTGTTCCGAAGTATTGATTCAGCTTTCGGCGGTGAAGGCAGCAATCAACAATACCGGAAAAGTCATTCTTCAGGATCATATTGAACATTGTATTGTGGACGCGGTGGAAAGTGGAGATAAGGAAGCTTTAGATGAATTGAATAAAGCAATTGACCGATTCATTAAGTGACAGAGCAAGAAATAAGTAAAGGAAGGAAAGCGTTATGAGCGAAAACAAACAGTGCAGCAGTTCAAGCTGTGACAAGAAAAGCTGTGAGGGATGCAGCAGTGCAAAGAAAAATACCATCCCGAAAGAGGAATTAAATGCATACTCTGCAATTAAAAAAGTAGTCGGAGTAGTCAGTGGAAAGGGTGGAGTTGGAAAATCTTTTGTAACTGCGTCTCTGGCAAATGAAATGGCAGCAAAAGGATACCGTGTAGGTATTTTAGATGCAGATATTACAGGTCCGTCTATCCCAAGAATGTATGGTTTGAAAGGTGCAGCAATGGCAGATGACAATGGAATTTATCCGATGCTGACAGAAAATGATATTAAAATTATGTCTATTAACTTACTGCTTCCGCAGGAAGATTCACCAGTTATCTGGAGAGGACCGGTCATTGCAAATATGGTAAAACAGTTCTGGACCGATGTTGTCTGGGGTGAACTGGATTATTTATTTGTAGATATGCCGCCGGGAACAGGAGATGTTCCGTTGACTGTATTCCAGTCACTTCCAATTGATGGAATCGTAATTGTATCTTCTCCTCAGGATTTGGTACAGATGATTGTAAAGAAAGCTTACAATATGGCTGAAATGATGAAAATTCCTGTTGTTGGTCTGGTAGAAAACTACAGCTTTGTAAAATGTCCGGACTGTGGAAAATCGATTTATGTGTTTGGAGAGAGCAAAGCAGATGAAATCGGAGCAGAGTTAAACATTCCGGTAATGGCAAAAATGCCGTTAGACCCGAATTTTGCATCTATGGTGGATGCAGGAAAATTTGCAGAAGTCAGAAACGAATATCTTTCTGATGCGGTCAAATGTCTGCCTAGAGCGTAAAAAATAATAAGAAAGTTTGGTTAGTTAATAAGAAAATTTAAGTAAAGAGATTGCAAAATAGAAAAAAATGAATAATTGGTATAACCAAAAAATAAAACAGCAAAATGAAATTAACTAAAATACGAAGCAAAACATTACAATTCTTGAACAAAATAACGAAGAAAGAACGGAGTTTGATTGAGTTTGAAAAAAATGAAGATTGACAAATCGAAAGAATACTGTCATAATACGTCTAACAATCAAACAAGGTTGTGTGAAACAAAGAACATTTTTTTAAAATTCTAAGAAGAGGTGACAACGATGACAGAGCGTCAGATTAAACTTTCCCAAACAGAAGACGTAAAAAATTTTGTCAGAGCAGCCAGTAAATGTAATTTCGATATTGATGTTTTTTATAATAGAATTGTTGTGGATGCGAAATCAATTTTAGGCGTGTTTAGTTTGGATTTAAACCGTACACTGACTGTAAGATGTAATGGCAGTGATAACAAATTTAATCAGGTCTTAGACCAGTTTGCAATCGCATAATCAAAAGAATCAAAGAAGAGAATCCCTTGCCTGAAATCGGATAAGGGATTCTTTTTTCTTGACCTGTAAGAAATACAAACGTATAATAAAGAACAGAAAACAGGTTTTAGAGAGGAGACTTTAAGATGAAAGTAGTTAGCACAGAAAAAGCACCAGCAGCAATCGGACCATATTCACAGGCAATGGTTTTAAACGGAGTGGTATATACTTCCGGACAGATTGCAATTGACCCGGCAGTTGGAGATGTTACTGCAACAACAATTGAAGGACAGGCAGAACAGGTTATGAAAAACCTTGGTGAAGTATTAAAAGCAGCAGGAAGCAGTTATGAGAAAGCAGTAAAGACAACCTGTTTTTTAGCAGATATGGGAGATTTCGCAGCGTTTAACGAAATCTACGGAAAATACTTTACAGGAAAACCGGCACGCTCCTGTGTAGCTGTAAAAACACTTCCAAAGAATGTACTTTGTGAAGTAGAAGTTATTGCAGAAGTTTAAAAAATTAATTTACTAACTAAAAAAGAATATTTGAACGCAGATAAGCATTCCCCCGCTTCAAGTGCGCGGAGCACTAAGCGACGGGTGAGGGGGGATGCTTCTGTCAGTGGGAGTTGAAAGCTCCCACTGACAGATCGCAAAGCGACTGCGTTCGTGAGCAAGTAGCGAAGCGGATTGCGAATGTCCGCTTTACAAAAAGTGTAAGAGTGTTCCCTTAAAAAAGTTTGGGAATACTCTTTTTTTATCCCCCCTCGGGGCTTGTGAAGTACCAAATACTTTGGTAAAGTAAAGCCTTAGAATAATAATGATGTATCAGGAGGCATGTATATCATTAGGAAAGAGGCGAGGATTTACTATGGCAGAATTATTAAATCAGATAGAAGAGTACTGGAGTACCAGAGTAGAGGGATATTCAGAAGTCAATGAAAAAGAGATAAACGGAACACAGAAAGAGAACTGGCTTCGGGTGCTTGAGGAACGTTTTCCGGATAAAGCAAAAGCAGATTTAAAAATTTTAGATGTTGGAACCGGTCCTGGATTTTTTCCGAGGATTCTTTCAGAAGCCGGTTATTATGTGACAGCTGTTGACTACACTGAGGATATGTTAGAGAAAGCAAAAGAAAATACAAAAGAATATCAAAGCCAGATTGAATTTTATCGAATGGATGCACAGAATCTGGAATTTGAGAGCAGTCAGTTTGATGTAGTGATTTCAAGAAATCTGACCTGGAATCTGGAAAATCCGGTACAGGCATACAAAGAATGGTTTCGAGTTTTAAAAACAGGCGGAATCCTTTTAAATTTTGATGCAAACTGGTATGGCTATCTCTATGATGAGGAAAAGAGAATGGCGTATGAAAAAGATAGGGAAAATGTAGAGAGAAGTCAGTTAGATGACCATTATCTTTGTACAGACATTGACCGAATGGAAGAAATTGCAAAGAAAGTTCCGCTTTCTGCAAAGAATCGTCCAGGCTGGGATGTGGAAGTCTTAAAAGAAATTGGTTTTGCAGAAATTCGGACAGATGAAAGTATCTGGCAGAGCGTGTGGAGCGAAGAAGAACGGTTAAATTATGCCTCAACACCAATGTTTTTAGTTTCAGGACAGAAAGGGGAAAACTAGTTTGGAAGCACAGAAGAATTTTAAAATTGGAACACTTGAAGTAAAGCCGGGAGAAGCTTATCATGGAAAGCTGGAACTTTCAAAGGGAGCATTTGAAGTGCCGGTGTCTGTTTTTTGCGGAAAACGACCGGGACAGACGGTGTTAATTACAGCGGGAGTTCAGGCAGGGGAATATGTAGGAATCCAGTCAGCGATTGATTTAGCAAGACATTTACAGATAGAGAAAGTAAACGGTACAATCATTATTGTGAAGGTAATCAGAAAAGAAGAGTTTGAACATCGTGCCGGAAGTCTGGGAGTCAAGGATGGAAAGAATTTAAATCGTGAATTTCCAGGCAAGGCAGATGGAACAGAGACAGAACGTCTTGCTTATGCAGTAGCAACAGAGCTGTTTCCTTATGTTGACAGGTACATTGATTTACATAGTGGAAATGATTATGAGAGATTAACTCCTTTTGTTTATTATGCAGGCTGTGCAAAAGAAGAGGTTGTGGCAATGTCGAGGAAGATGGCAGAACAGGTCGATGTGCCTTATATGGTGCGTTCTGCGGTTGCGACAGGTGGTGCTTATAATTATGCTGCAAGTATGGGAATTCCAAGTATTTTAATTGAGCGCGGAGAAATGGGTGCATGGACGTTAGAAGAAGCCCGTTCTACAAGAAGAGATGTAAAAAATATTCTTTGTGCAATTGGAAGCTATGAGGAAAAACGAGATTATCGACAGTATTATCCGCTGGAGGTAGTAGATGTGACTTATCAGGCAGCAGAATTTACAGGATGCTGGTATCCGTTTAAAAATCCAGGGGATATGATTGTAAGAGGAGAAGTGATTGGAGAAATCCGTGATTATGAAGGCAATCCTTTGGAAGTCTGCCGTGCGGAATACGATGGAGTAATTTTATTTGAGACGGGTTCTTTGCAGGTAAAGGCAGGAGGTTCAGCAATTACTTATGGACGAATTGCGAGAATATTTGATGATAGAAAAGAGCGGATTACCAAGTATTGGGCCAAACGAAGCGAGAGCTTTTTAGAGCAAAGAAGAGCAGAGTTGAAAAGTGCACTCGCAGAGCGATGGATAAAGGAAATTAAGAAACAGCTTCCGGATGGTAAAAAATTAAAAATCTTAGATGTGGGCTGTGGCTCTGGGTTCTTCTCAATTTTACTTGCCAAAGAGGGTCATCAGGTGGTTGGGACAGATTTGACACCGGAGATGGTAGTAAATGCAAAGAAACTTGCGAAGGAAGAACAAGTGGAACCGACATTTCTTGTGATGGATGCAGAAAAATTAGAATTTGAGGATGCTTCTTTTGACATGGTTATTTCAAGAAATCTGACCTGGACGCTTCCACATGCAGAAGAAGCCTATCAGGAATGGAAACGTGTTTTAAAGCCGGGTGGAATTTTATTAAATTTTGATGCGAATTATGGAAATGATGATTGCTCAGATACTTCAGGGCTTCCTAAAAATCATGCACATTATACAGTGGGTGATGAATTGCTACAGGAATGTGAAGAGATAAAAAAACAGCTTCCGATTAGTTCTTATGCTCGTCCGGCATGGGATTTAAATGTACTTGGAAAGGCAGGATTTTCTAAGTTTGGAATTGATTTAGAAATCAGTAGTAGAATTTATATTGAAAAAGATGAATTTTATAATCCAACTCCGTTGTTTATGTTGTGTTCCAGGAAAAAAATTTGAACTTAAAATGAATCACCTTATGAAAAATTGGAATATCTTGATATCCCCCCAGGGGGCTTAGAGAAAGATTGAGAAATTGATATACTTAATCTTATACTTGTAAGATGAGGTGATAAAGTGAAAAAATATGTATTAAAAAGATTATTACAGTTAATCCCCATTTTATTGGGGATTACTTTTTTGTCTTTTGCGATGATGCGTGTCGCCGGTTCGGATGCTGTAACAGAGCTTTATACGAATCGTGGGACAGAAGTCTCTCAGGAGATAATTGATGCAAGAAGAGCAGAACTTGGACTGGATAAACCATTTCTGATACAGTATTTTAGCTGGCTTGGAGGAATGTTGACCGGAGATATGGGACAAAGTTATGTCAGTGGTGCAGATGTGTTTTCTACATTTCTTTCAAAACTCCCGGCGACTTTGCTTTTGACAGGATTATCAATTGCTTTGACAGTTATTATCTCAATTCCTCTGGGGATTTTTTCGGCAATGAAACAGGATAGGATTCCTGATTTATTGCTTCGGTTTTGTAGTTTTATTGGAAATGCATTGCCGAATTTTTTTGTTGCAATGCTTTTCATGCAGTTATTCAGTATTAAATTAAAATTGCTGCCGGTTATTTCAGACGGGGTGAATCTAAAAAGTGCGCTGCTGCCGGCTTTGACTCTGGCAGTTTCCATGTCGGCAAAGTATATGCGTCAGGTGCGAGCAACGGTACTTGAGGAATGGAATAAAGATTATGTGCAAGGAGCAATGGCAAGAGGGATAAGAAAGAAGATTATCCTTTGGAAAAATGTGATGAAATCTTCTATGTTAACGATTGTCACACTTTTAGCACTCTCAATAGGAAGCCTTTTAGGCGGAACGGCAATCATTGAAAGTATTTTTATGTGGGATGGAGTTGGAAAACTGGCAGTGGATGCAATTACGATGCGAGATTATCCATTTATACAGGCTTATGTAGTCTGGATGGCAGTTATTTATGTTCTGGTTAATTTGATTACAGACCTTATGTACCATCAGCTTGACCCAAGAATTCGTCTGGGGGTGACAAGAGAATGAGAGAGCCGACAGTAAGAACACAGAAGATACATAGAAACTATTTGAAGTTACGCTTAATTATATTTGGAGGTTTGGCACTGGCTTTAGTCATTGCTTCGTATTTCAGTGAATCATTATGCCCTTATGACCCGTATTTACAGGATTTGGGCAATGCAAAAGCAATTCCGTCAGCAGCGCATTTATTTGGTACGGACCGGTATGGAAGGGATATGCTTTCCCGTGTCATTGTGGGGAGTAAGACCAGTATTTATTCTACTTTATTATTGGTAGGATTTATTATGGTGTTTGGCACAATGATTGGAATCTTCTGTGCATGGAGCGGAAAAAAAATAGATTCTGTTTTGATGCGTATTTCAGATATTTTTCTGGCTTTTCCGGGGCTGGTGTTTGCTTTGGCTGTGGCAGCAGCGCTTGGCGGTGGAGTTCACAATGCGATTATTGCACTTGCGGCCATCAGCTGGCCAAAGTATGCGCGTGTTGCAAGGAGTCAAACGCTGGCACAAAAAGAAACAGTTTATATAAAAGCTGCCAGGTTATCGGGATGTGGGACTGGAAAAATAATTTTAAAGCATATTCTTCCGAACATCTTTGGTCCGATTCTGGTTACGGCAGTATTAGATATTGGTACGATGATGATGGAACTGGCAGGTCTTTCCTTTTTGGGGCTTGGAGCAAAGCCGCCGATTGCAGAATGGGGAAGCATGATGAGCGATACAAGAAATCTTTTAACGACTCATCCATGGGTAACACTGGCTCCCGGTTTTGCAATCTTTGTATCGGTTGTGATTTTTAACTTACTTGGGGATACGGTACGAGACTGGTTAGACCCTCGAAATGGGAGGTAGAAAAGAATGTCAGAAATCATTCGATACGAACATGTAGATATCAGCTACAAAGGAGAACTTGCAGTACATGATGTGAGCTTTTCAGTGGAAGAAGGAGAGATTCTTGGAATTGTAGGAGAAAGCGGTAGTGGAAAGTCCACTTTGATAAAAGCTGCGATGGGTTTGCTTGGAAGGGATGGGCTTGTAACAAGAGGAGATATCTGGTATCAGGGACTTGACCTGCCAGATTTAAAACCAAAAGAAATGAGAAAAATCTGCGGTTCTGAAATTGGGATGATTTTTCAGATGGCGGGCAGTTCCTTTTGTCCAATTCGTACGGTTCGGGCACAACTTTATGAAAGTGTAAGAGAGCATGAAAAGCTGACAAAGGAAGAATTTGAAGTACAGGTGACAGAGTTATTTGGAAAATTTGGATTTGATGACCCGAAACGAATCTTGGACAGTTATCCGTTTGAACTTTCAGGAGGGATGCAGCAAAGAGTTGGAATTGTAGCGGCAATGTTGTTAAACCCGAAGATTCTGATGGCAGATGAACCAACTTCTGCGCTTGATGTATCGGTACAAAAGCAGGTAGTTGATGAGATGTGCATGATACGTGAAAAGTTTGGAACAACGATTTTACTGGTGACGCATAACCTTGGAGTAATTCGGGCAATGGCTGATAAGGTACTGGTACTTGAAAATGGAGAAGTAAGAGAGTATGGAAAAACCAAAGAAGTTTTGGAAAATCCACAATCGGAATATACAAAAAAATTGTTGTCAGCAGTATTAGAACTTCGGAGGTAAAAGCAGATTGGAGTATATTTTAAAAGTAGAACATTTGACGAAAACGTTTGTCTCTCAGGGCAGAGATGATTACACGGCTGTTGATGATGTGAGCTTTTCTATGAATTATGGAGAAAAGCTTGCGATTATAGGAGAAAGTGGAAGTGGAAAGACAACAATCGTAAATATGATAACCAGATTGTTGGATGTAACCTCTGGAACTGTTTATCTGGATGGAGAAGAGATTACAAATTTAAGTGGTAAAAAATTAAAGCCAGTTTATAAAAAAATGCAGATGGTGTTTCAGACTCCGACAGAAAGCTTTGACCCGAGACAGACTCTTGGAGATGGAGTGGCAGAGAGCTTAATCAATCATGGCATGAAAAGAAAAGAAGCCATGAAAGAGGCAGAAAATTTGCTGGAATTATGCGGATTAAAAAAAGAATTTGCAAAGCGATATCCGCATGAAGTCAGTGGAGGACAATGTCAGAGAGCAGCCATTGCGCGGGCAATTGCGATTAAACCTAAATTGCTTATTTTAGATGAAGCGACTTCTGCACTTGACGTAACTGTCCAGAAAGAAATCCTGGAGTTATTGGAACGGTTAAGAGAAGAGCGTAAGATGTCCTATCTTTTTATCTGCCATGATATTGCACTGGTTCAAAACTTCTGCGACAGAGTGCTTGTGATGCATCAGGGCAAAATAATAGAAGAAGGAAGTTCAGATGAAGTAATCTGTCACCCGAAAGAAGCTTATACCAGAAGGCTGATAGAGAGCGTTCTGTAAGATATAAGAAAAATAAACAAAAGGAAAGGGAAAAGGAATGAACAAATCGAAAAAAATAATTGGAATGGCATTAAGTGCATGTTTGTGTGTTAGTATGCTTGCCGGATGTGGAAGTAATAATAAAACAGAAACATCAAAAAGTGATTCAAAGACGGAAAGTTCAGAAGCAAAAAAAACAATGGTAATTGGGGATACTACATTTAACAGTTCTAATGAAGAAAACAGTACAAATCCACATGACGCATATTCCGGATGGGCATGCATCCGTTATGGAATTGGGGAGACTCTTGTAAAATATTCCGATAACATGGAGGTTCAGCCATGGCTTGCAAAAGAATGGGAAAATGTAGATGAGCTGACCTGGAAAATTACACTTCAGGACAATGTAAAGTTTTCAAGCGGACGAGATATGGATGCAGAGGCAGTGAAACAGTGTCTGGAACATTTAATTGAGAATCATGACAGAGCAAGCAGTGATTTGAAAATTGCATCTATTGATGCAGATGGACAAGTACTTACAATTCATACCTCTGAACCAAAACCGGCACTTTTAAATTATCTGGGAGACCCTTATGGCTGTATTATCGATGTAGATGCCGGATTTGAAAATGGAATTGTTGCAGGAACGGGACCTTACATTGCAGTTGATTGTAAAACAGATGACCATTTGACATTGGTAAAAAATGAGAATTACTGGAATGGAGAGCCAAAGATTGATGAATTGACGATTCGTACAATTACCGATGGAAATACACTGGCAAATGCACTTTTGTCCGGAGAGGTGCAGGCAGCTTATGGTATGGCATATGAAAGTTATCCGACATTTGAAAATGATAATTTCCAGTTTTCACAGATTTCCACTTCCCGCTGTTTCTTTGGTAAGATGAATTTTGATGAATCCTCTGTGTGTGCAGATTCAGCAGTCAGAAAAGCAATTGCGATGGGAATTGATAAAGAAAGTTTTGTAACCACATTGTTGGAAGGCAACGGTTATCCGGCAAATGGAGTATTTCCGGAAGGCTCTGCGTTTGGGGGAGATAAAGTTACAACGGAAAGTTATGATCCGGAAGGAGCAAAAAAAGTCTTAGAAGAAGCCGGATGGAAAGATTCAGATGGAGATGGAATCCGTGAAAAAGATGGAAAGAAACTGGTTGTTAAATGGCTGACTTATCCAAGTCGTCAGGAACTTCCACTTCTGGCTGAGTCTGCGCAGGCAACATTAAAAGACATTGGAATTGAAGTAGATATTAACTGTACCGCAGATAATAATTCTATATTGGAAGATCCGACAGCCTGGGATGTTTATGCGATGGCAAATGTACAGGCTCCAACTGGAGACCCGGAATACTGGTTTACTGTATTTGCAACTTCTGATGCAACAAAGAATTCAGGAAAATACAGCAGTGCAAAATTAGATAAATTAGAAACACAGTTAAGTAAAGAATTTGATGAGGATAAGCGAGCAGAGTTAGCCGTTCAGATGCAGCAGACTATCTTGGATGATAATGCCTTTGTATTTTGTTCGTTTTTAAAGATGAGCATGATTTCACGTTCAAATGTAACAGGATATGAATCTCATGCCTGTGATTATTATCAGGTAACCGCAGACCTTGATATAAACTAAAATATTGTATTGCAAAAGTGGATATTCCGTAGGGGATATCCATTTTTGTCCTTGTGAAAATTTGATGACTTTGGTATGATTTTAAAAAGCAATGAGAAAAAGCGAGGAAAAAGAAAATGCTTGAGACAAAACAGCTACAGTATTTTGTAGTATCAGCGGATTGTGGTTCTTTTCGTGAAGCAGCAAAAATTTTATATACAACGCAGTCTAATGTCAGCAAGGTGATTGCGGGGCTTGAGAGTCAGGTCGGATATCCTTTGTTTTTGAGAGATAGGAAGGGAATCGTTGTTACTTCAAGGGGAAAAATGTTTTATCAGCAGGCACGCAGTTTGTTAGAACAATTACAGAATTTAGAAGATGAGAGTGAAGAACACAGTCTGGAAGTGGTAAGAATTTCTACCAATCCAAGTTCCTGGTTTTCGGAATATTTTTCAGAGTTTTATGAGGCACATAAAGAAGAACAGATTCGCTATAATATTCATACGGATACGACTTTAAACATTGTGCAGAGAATGAGAAAAATGGAAGATGAGATTGGATTTGTCTATGTGATGCCGGATGATGTCCTGCGGTTTGAATATGAATTGAAAAAATATCAGCTGGAATTTGAAGTTTTAAGCGAAACGTTTGGAATGTTGTATTTTTCTCCTGAAAACTGGATTGAAGAAGAAAAACCGGACTTGCATTTACTAAGTGAGGTAAAACTGATTCAGGCTGAAAAAGATCCCTTTCGGAAATATTCAGCCTGGAAGATTGAAGAAAATGGGGAACGAATTCTGCCCTGTCAGGTTGCAGTTACGACAAACAGTGATTATATTATGAATATTATGATGAAAAAAAACCATCTTGCAAATATCAGTTCGAGAAGCTTTCACGTCTATCCGTCGGGAGAAGAACCAGGTTACGTGCTGTCTGCCAAAGAGGGAAAAATTTTATACGGAATAATAAGAAATCGGAATGTCTCCCGAAATCCTCTCATTGAAGAGATGATAGAAAAGATTCGGGAGAAAATTAATCAGGAAAAGTAATTTAAAAATTCTTTTGCTGCTGCAGACGGGATCTGAGGATGGTAAGCCAGAACCAGATGACGCTGTGGCAGTTTTTCTTTTATCTGAAGTGGATATAGATCTTCGTGCCTCTGCTGTAAAACAAAATCCGGAACGAAGGCAATTCCAAGACCGATTCTTGCAAGGTCAAGCAGGAGATCATTGCTGGAAAGTTCTACTTCGGGATTTAAATTTAAGCTCTTTTGTAAAAATAAAGAGTGAAGAAATTCACTGGTGGTACTTTTTTTATCAAGCATTAAAATTGGGTACTCGTGCAGGTCAAACAGGGAGAGTTTCTGTTCGGTAAAATCAAAGTATTTTTTGTTGGCAGCAAACACATCTTGAAAGGTAAAAATGGTTTTGTAATTTGTGTGAAGCTGTAACTTGGAATTAGGATAGTTACAAAAAGCAAAGTCAATCTGATGATGTTCTAAAAGTTCTGCGCATCCAATCGAAGTAGCATTGGTGACCTTGATTGTGACTTGTGGAAATTCCTTGTGAAAACGCTGTAAGTAAGGGACAAGAAAATAACGGCAGATCGTATCGGAAGCACCGATGCGAAGCGGTGTTTCTAAGGTATTTGTGCCGATTAACTGTCGTTCTCCCTGAACCAAAAGATTAACGGCAGGCTCAACATGGCGAAACAATGTTTCTCCTTCTGGAGTCAGCATGACACACTTGGTGTTGCGGGTAAAGAGTTTATGTCCGAGTTTTTGTTCTAATGATTTGATGGACTGGCTGACTGCTGACTGTGAAATGTACAGTTGTCTGGAGGCTTCAGAAAAACTTAAGGTAGAAGCAACGTAATAAAAAACTTTGTAAAGTTCAAAACTGATATCCATGGAAAAACCTCTCTAAAAAAATGATTGATATAAACAGTATAACAAAGAGAAAAATCAGCGTCAAACTATTTATTATCTGAACTTATTAAAAATATAAGATATATTAATTTTATTAATAAAAATTTCTGTGGTATGATGAACATAGAAATGCGAAAGATAACAAAAAGATGCCCTTTATGGCGGTTTTTATCAGAAAGGAGTTATTTATGAGCAGTGTAAGACGTGTGTACGTTGAGAAAAAACCAGATTTTGCAGTACAGGCGAAAGAATTAAAACATGAAATTTCAAGCTACCTTGGCATCAAGGATGTAACAGGAGTTCGGGTGTTAATCCGCTATGATGTGGAGAATATTTCCGATGAGGCATTTGAAAAAGCCTGTACCTGTGTATTCTCTGAACCACCGGTAGATTTTTTATATCAGGAAACATTTGAGACAAAAGAGGGAGATCAGTCGTTCTCTGTTGAATTTCTTCCGGGACAGTTCGATCAGAGAGCAGACTCCGCAGTACAGTGCGTACAGTTTTTAAAAGCAGATGAGAAACCGATTATTCGTTCTGCAACTACTTATGTAATTGAAGGCGGTATTTCAGCAGAAGAAATGGAAGCAATTAAAAATCACTGCATTAACCCAGTTGATTCGAGAGAAGCTGATGCAAAGAAACCGGAAACTCTGGTTACAAATTTTGAAGAGCCGGCAGATGTAAAAATCTTTAACGGATTTTCTGATATGAAAGAAGAGGAATTAAAAGCACTTTATGAATCTTTAAATCTGGCTATGACCTTTAAAGATTTCGAACATATTCAGAATTATTTTAAAAACGAAGAAAAACGAGACCCATCCATGACGGAAATCCGTGTACTGGATACTTACTGGTCTGACCACTGCCGTCATACCACGTTCTCTACAGAACTGAAAAATGTAGAGTTTGGAGAGGGCGATTATAAAACTCCAATCGTAAAAACTTATGAAAAATATCTGGCAGACCGTCAGGTGATTTATAAAGACAGAGATGATAAATTTGTCTGCTTAATGGATCTTGCACTGATGGCAATGAAGAAGTTAAAAGCAGAAGGCAAACTTCAAGACCAGGAAGAATCCGATGAAATCAATGCCTGCAGTATTGTTGTTCCGGTTGATGTAGACGGAAAAGAAGAAGAATGGTTAATTAACTTTAAAAACGAGACCCATAACCATCCGACAGAAATCGAACCATTTGGTGGTGCAGCAACCTGCCTTGGTGGTGCAATCCGTGACCCGCTTTCCGGTCGTACTTATGTTTATCAGGCAATGCGTGTGACAGGAGCAGCAGACCCGACTGTATCAGTAAAAGAGACCATGAAAGGAAAACTTCCTCAGAAAAAACTGGTAAGAAGTGCTGCTCATGGTTATTCTTCTTACGGTAACCAGATTGGTCTTGCAACCGGTTATGTTAAAGAAATTTATCATCCAAACTATGTGGCAAAACGTATGGAAATCGGAGCCGTACTTGGTGCAGCACCAAGACGTGCCGTTATCCGTGAAAATTCTGATCCGGATGATATTATTGTATTATTAGGTGGACGCACCGGACGTGACGGATGCGGTGGTGCAACCGGTTCTTCTAAGGTACATACCGAAGAATCGATTGAAACCTGTGGAGCAGAAGTACAGAAAGGAAATGCTCCGACGGAAAGAAAGATTCAGAGACTCTTTAGAAGAGAAGAAGTCAGCCATATTATTAAAAAATGCAATGACTTTGGTGCAGGCGGTGTTTCTGTTGCAATCGGAGAACTTGCCGATGGTTTAAAAATTGATTTGGATAAAGTACCGAAAAAATACGCAGGTCTGGATGGAACAGAAATTGCAATTTCTGAATCTCAGGAACGTATGGCAGTTGTAGTTGACCCGAAAGATGTAGAACAGTTCTTAAGCTATGCAAAAGAAGAAAATTTAGAGGCAATTCCGGTTGCAGTTGTAACAAAAAGCCCACGTCTGGTAATGAGCTGGAGAGGAAAAACAATTGTAGATTTATCAAGAGCGTTCCTGGATACCAACGGTGCACATCAGGAAACAGATGTTTTCGTTGATGTACCGACTAAAGAAGGAAATGTATTAGACCGTGCAGAAGTAGACGATATAAGAGCACGCTGGATTGATACTTTAGGTGATTTAAATACCTGTTCTCAAAAAGGATTGGTTGAAATGTTTGACGGCTCTATCGGTGCAGGCAGCGTATTTATGCCTTATGGTGGAAAATATCAGCTGACTGAAACACAGGCAATGGTTGCAAAAGTGCCGGTTATGAATGGAAAAACGGAAACTGTGACAATGATGAGTTATGGATTTGACCCATATCTGTCAAGCTGGAGCCCATATCACGGTGCAGTTTACGCAGTAACAGAATCTGTTGCAAGAATTGTTGCAGCAGGCGGTGATTACAGCAAGATTCGTTTCACCTTCCAGGAATATTTCAGAAGAATGACAGAAGATAAACATCGTTGGAGTCAGCCGTTTGCAGCTTTACTCGGTGCTTATGCTGCACAGCTTGGATTTGGACTTCCATCTATTGGTGGAAAGGATTCCATGTCCGGAACCTTTAATGAGATTGATGTACCTCCGACACTTGTTTCCTTTGCTGTCGATGTAGCAAAAGAAAAAGATGTTATCACACCAGAACTGAAAAAAGCCGGAAATAAATTAGTATGGCTTCGTATGCCAAAAGCAGAGTATGATTTACCGGATTTTGAAGCCTTAAAAGTACAGTATGCGAAACTGCATGAAGACATTCAGGCAGGCAGAGTTGTTTCTGCTTATGCGTTAGACCGTCATGGTATTGCAGCAGCAGTCAGCAAAATGGCATTTGGTAATCAGATGGGTGTAAGAATTGAATCGAATGTAGATGAAAGAGATTTATTTACCGCAGGTTTTGGCGATATTATTTGTGAAGTAAAAGATGGAAAAGTTGGCGAACTGGCAATTACTTATACTGTAATCGGTAAAGTAACAGATAAAGCAGAAATTGAATATAAAAACATGAAGATTTCCATGGCAGAAGCACTGGAAACCTGGAAAGCTCCACTGGAAAAAGTATTTAAGACCCGTTCCGGTTCTGAGACAGATGATATTACAAAGAAAGAAGACAGAGGCTTATATAAAGCAGACAGTATCCATATCTGTTCTCATAAGATTGCACAGCCAACCGTATTTATTCCAGTGTTCCCAGGAACAAACTGTGAATACGACAGTGCAAAAGCATTTGAACGTGCAGGTGCGAAAGTGATTACGAAAGTATTCAAGAACTTAGATGCAGCGGATATTCATGATTCTGTTGATATCTTTGAAAAAGCAATCGACCAGGCTCAGATTATTATGTTCCCGGGCGGATTCTCCGCAGGTGATGAACCAGATGGTTCTGCAAAATTCTTTGCAACTGCATTCCAGAATGCAAAAATCAAAGATGCTGTAACCAGACTTGTAAATGAGCGTGACGGACTTGCACTTGGTATCTGTAATGGATTCCAGGCTCTGATTAAACTGGGACTTGTACCAAACGGTGCAATTACAGGACAGAATACAGATTCTCCGACACTGACCTTTAATACCATCGGACGCCATATCTCTAAGATGGTTTATACAAAGGTTGTTTCCAATAAATCTCCATGGCTGCAAAAAGCAGAACTCGGAAAAGTATACACTAATCCGGCTTCCCATGGAGAAGGACGTTTTGTTGCAAATGAAGAGTGGTTAAAGAAACTGTTTGAAAACGGACAGGTAGCCACCCAGTATTGTGATTTAGCAGGTAATATCACAATGGATGAAGAATGGAATGTAAATGGTTCTTATGCATCCATCGAAGGTATTACAAGTCCGGATGGACGTATCTTAGGTAAGATGGCTCATTCTGAAAGACGTGGTGATGGCGTTGCAATGAATATTTATGGAGAACAGGATATTCAGATCTTCGAATCCGGTGTAGAATATTTCAAATAATAAGATTAATTAATAGAACGTAAAGAAAAAAGGTAGCTGAGGAAAATTCCCCAGCTACCTTTTTTTATGAAGTAAACTTAGAACGGACCAAATCCAATCTGTACTGCTACGATTAAGGAAATAAATGCTACAACCCACCAGAGTGCGAATAAAGGAAGCAGCCATTTACCCCATTTGCCCCATGGGATTTTTGCCATAGCACAAGCAGCAAGTAATTCTCCGCCGGTAGGTGCCATTACATTTGTAAAAGCATCTCCTAACTGGAAAGCTAAAACAGAAGTCTGTCTGGTAACTCCGATTAAGTCAGCAAGTGGTGCCATAAGAGGCATTGTAATCGCTGCCTGACCGGAACCGGATGGAACTAATACATTGAAGATATCCTGGATTACAAACATACCGCAAGCACTTACAGTTGCCGGAAGGCCATTTAAGAGACTGGCGAGTGCGTGAATAACCGTATCCATAATATTTGCATCTTCCATGATGATAATCGCTGCATTACAGAAACCAATCATAAGTCCGGCAAATAAGAGGTTTCCACAGCCTTTTAAAAATTCATCCGCAATCTGACCAACAGAAAGACCACCAACGACTCCGGCAACAATTCCGCCGATTAAGAATAATGCGGAAAGTTCATCAATATAAAATCCAAATTTGATAATTCCGATTACCATGGCAATCATGACAACAAGCAGAGTCAGAAGTACCAATTTCTGGCGTCCGGTAAGTTTAACATCCTGTGTGATATCAATCGTGGATTGGTTCTTTTTATCAAATTCATATACAGGGCTTGATTCAGGATTTTTCTTTACTTTTTTGGCATATAAAGTAACATAAACGATGCTGACTGCCATAAGAGCAAGGAAAACAACTGCGCGGAAACCGATTCCGGAAAACATCGGAAGTCCTGCAATTCCCTGTGCAACGCCTAAAGTGAAAGCATTTGTCATTGCACCGGCATAGCCACAAGCAGCGGAGCAGAAGATGATTCCGAGTGCAGTAAGTGAGTCAAATCCCATTGCCAGGCAGACGGCAATCATAAGCGGTACGAATGCAAGAAACTCTTCAAAGTTACCTGCAAAAGCGGAGCCGCATCCAAATACCATCATGCAGACCGGAATCATTAAAATTTCTTTTCCTGCCATCTTTTTAACGACTAAGGTCATTCCGTTATTGATGGCGCCGGTTGCTTCCATGATTTGGAACATTCCTCCGATAATGAACAGGAAGAAAATAACATAGCTTGCTCTTTGTAAACCGAGTGTAATTGACATAAACAGGGGAAAGATACCTACTGGATTTTGTTCTACGTAGTGGAATGTAGCAGGATCAACGACGTCCCTTCCTGTGTTTGGGTCAACGACGCGGTCATACAGACCGGCTGGAATTAAATAAGTTGCAACGGCACATAACACAATGATGATTGCTAAAAGCACCATAGGGTTTAATGCCTTCATTTGGAATTTTTTCTCTTTCTTTTCTTTCTTTTCCAAATTCCCCACCTCCTGAGTAAACATGTTTTTTTTATGAACTTAATTATATTCTAAACATGTTTAGAAATCAAGTATTTTTGATAAAAACAACAATTTACACAGAAATAAAACGCAAACTTAGTCTAAATTGCACAATAATTCTTTGAGGATTTCATAAATACGGAAAGAAGATGGAATATTCAAACGCTCTTCCGGAGAGTGAAGTCCAAAGCAGTCCGGTCCGATTGAGATTGCATCGAGATCTTCTTTTGTCTCAAAAAAGCAGCCGCATTCCAGTCCGGAATGAACCGGATACACTTGAGGTGCTTTTCCTAAATGAGCTTCAAAAACCTTTTTTGCGGTAGTACGCAAAAGTGAATGGGGCTGATAAGTCCAGCTTGGATAAGCAGAGTGAATTTTTGAAGTACCACGGAACAGGTCAGCCAGCCGGATGATAATATTTGCAATATAATCGCGCCCGGATGCAGAGGCAGAACGAATTTCATAAACAAGACGGAACTGATTCTCTTCAAGATGGAGTTCGCCTAAGTTTACAGAGCTGCTCACTAAATGTTCAAATTCAGAATTCATCTGGCGAATCCCGTTTGGTGAAAGAAGGGTACAAGAGACCAAATCTCGAGCAGAGCAGCATTTTGCAAAAGTATCTGTGCATGCAATCAAAGAGATTTCCAAAGCTTCTGCGGCACTTTGGTATTCTTTTTTGAGCATTGTTGTAAATTCTGCAATGAAGGTTTGTACAGCAGTTTCATTTTGGGCAGGAAAAACAAGCGTACACTTTGCTTCACGTGGAATTGCAAGGCGGAATGTGCCTCCGATTAAAGAGCAAAGTGCATACTCAGTGTGTCTTTCCAGTTCCATAAGTAATCTTGCAAGCATTTCGTTTGCATTTCCATGGCCGCGGTGGATATCTTCTCCGGAGTGACCGCCTTTTAATCCGGTCAAAGAAAGCTCAAATGCACTCCAGCCTTCCGGAATCTCGTTCCAGGTGAGCGGAATTGTTAATTCAATTGCTTCACCGCCGCAGCTTCCGCATAAGATTTCAGATTCTTGTGAGTTATCGAGGTTGATTAGATAAGAAGACTGCAATAAAGAAGTGTCAAATTCAATTGCACCGGAGAGATCTTCTTCTTCAGCAACGGTAAATAAAGCTTCCAGTACCGGATGTTCTAATGTATCATCTTCTAAAAGAGCCATAGCAAGTGCCACTCCGATTCCATCGTCGGCTCCAAGTGTAGTTTCTCTTCCGGTTGTAAGCCAGTCACCTTCTACCACCCATGGAATCGGATCGTTTAAAAAGTCATGAGTAGATGCGGGTGTTTTTTCGCAAACCATATCAATATGTGCTTGAAGCACAATGCCTTTTTTGTGTTCGGAGCCTTTTGAGGCCGGTTTTCTGATTAAAACGTTTTTAAGCTGATCTTGATAGACATAAAAGCCCCTCTCTTTTGCCCATGCGACCAGATAGTTGCTGATTGCTTCTTCGTGGAAGCTGCCACGCGGAATTTGATTGATGTTGTAAAAATGTTCAAAAACCTTGTGTTCCTTTACATTGTCGAATTTGTTCCCCATAAACTGTTTCTCCTTTACTTTGCAAAAAATTATTTAGTTATAACATGGCTTTATCCATGATATATTCAAACGTTTCCAATACAGGTGCAATTTGTTCATCAATTGGGCGCTCATCTTTTAGAATCCAGGAGTCATAAAGATAAGACTGAAACATTCGAGTCATCAGAGAGACTGTTTGAACAGCATTTTTTGGCAAAACAAAATGCTCTGCAATCAAAGATGGCATGACAGAATTGTCACGTTCCATGATTTCTCCTTGTGTCAGCATTTGAAGTACTTCCCCCTTATGATGGCCAAGTTCATCCGGAAATAAATCGTAGTAAACCGAAATAACGGATTTTAATCGGGTCTTGTATTTTCCGTAAAATAATCCATAAAACAGCTCCGGTCTTGAAAAACAAGCTTTGCTAAAGACTTCATAAATGGTGCGATAGCGCTGACGGGCATTGAGCTCTGGGGTAAGCGCATGTTCCAATTCTGAAATATAGTCTTTCAAATAGCCAATAGAAGCAAAAACCACTAATTCTTCCATATCCTGAAAATAGTTATATAAAGTAGCACTGTTGTAGCCGGCAGAAGAAGCGATTTTGCGAACCGTAAGATTTTCTAAACCTTCTTGTTCGATTAATTTCTTTGTCGCAGAAATAAAATAAATCATCACTCGTTTTTGTTTGATATTTAATTCTTTTTTCATATAAACTACAAAGTCCTTTCGTCTATTTACTTATTTACTTTATTTTGTTTTTATTTATAAACATAATTATATTTCAAACATGTTTGTATGTCAATGGAATTGACAGAAAATATAATCTAGTTTATAATGTAAACAAATTATAAAACGTAAACACGTTTATAAAAATTCGAGGAAAGAACAGGTTAAAAAAAATGGAAGGGAAAAAAAGAATTTCAGGAGGCTGGCTGGTATTTTTGGGTGCACTGTTTTGGAGCTTGAATGCACCTTTGGTAAAGTTTATTGAGATGGATCCGCTGTTGGTAACAGGACTTCGCTCGTTAATTGCAGGGGTAGTGCTTTGTCCGTTTATTCGAATCAAAAAATTAAATTTAAGTGCGTGGACCGTTATTTATATCATTTCATATATTTCATTGTGTATTGGAGTAATTGTAGCGTTATCGAATACTTCGGCAGCAATTTCCATCGGAATGCAGTATGGGGCAATGATTTGGATTTTTATCGGAAACTCAATTATCAATAAAAGCATATCGAAAAGTAAGCTAGTTCCGGTACTGATGATTTTTTCCGGAGTAGTTCTTTTTATGCTGTCCGGAATCAGTGATGGAACGATGTTTGGAAATTTGGTTGCACTGACAGAAAGTGTTTCATTTGCAATTATGACAATCAGTTCAAAGAAGACCGCAGGAGAAAATCCAATCGGGCTTACCGCAATTGCAAATCTTGCAACAGGACTTTTTGTATTTTGCTGTTTGTCGCCTTCTTTTTCAGATCTTGCATATTTGAATCAGACCGAGTGGAGTGTTATGTTAGTTCTTGGTGTAATACAGGTTGGACTTGGATATGCGTTTTATAATATGGGCGTGCAGAAAACGACGGCGCAGACCGCTTCGATTATTTCACTTTGGGAAATGATTTTAGGACCGATTTGGGTGGCGCTCTTTTTAAAAGAATATCCAAAAGGCTTAGTAATTGCAGGATTTGTGGTTATTTTAGCAGGAATGGCAGTAAATGGTCTTTTGGAAAATCGGGAAGCAAAGAAAACGTGCCTTAAAAATCAGAAAAAAACACAATTTTTAAAAAAATAAAAAAAATTCAAAAAAAGTGTTGACATTTCAACCGATTTAAGGTTATAATAGCAAAGCAGTCAAGCAATATTGATTGCTTTTGAAATGGGATCTTAGCTCAGCTGGGAGAGCATCTGCCTTACAAGCAGAGGGTCACAGGTTCGAGCCCTGTAGGTCCCATTCCTTTTGAAAAAAACAAAAGAAATAAAAAAAGATGGCGAGATAGCTCAGTTGGCTAGAGCATACGGTTCATACCCGTAGTGTCGAGGGTTCGAATCCCCCTCTCGCTACTCTTTTTTTATCCATTTTTACATTTTTAAAGAATCATATGCAGAACAGTGCAAATGGTTCTTTTTTGTTGTACAATAAAGAAAAACTAAAAAATAGGGAAGGAAGATAAAGATAAAATGCAGGATAATAAAAGTTCAAATTATGATAAATTAAGCGAAGAATGGCGGTTGAAATTTCTGGAAATGGATAAAGAATTAGTGAAGAAAAAGCTTCCGGAAATCAGACAGGAAAACGATATGTTTTTTATTACACATTTTGGAGAACAGTATGGTATTTCTTTAAAAGACGGAACGATTTTTTTGGTAAATCAAAGAGAAAAGCCGGTGTCAAATGGAGTAAAGATGGATATCTATAACTTATTCTGGTATTCTAAAGAAGATGCCTTTTTCATGAACCGCTGGGTCCCTTTTCGGGATGTAAGAGGTGCTTCTCCCTTTACACCGGCTTTTGAGCGAAATGTACTTCGGCCGTTTGCAAAGACGTTTGAAGGACATGTAGAAGAATTAAAAAAGGCAGCGGAAGCAATCGGGGGAACAAGTGTGAAACAGGGCGATGCCGGATATATCATTCTTGCATTTGACTGTATTCCGATGCAGTATTTATTCTGGGATGGAGACGATGAATTTTCAGCACAGGCAAATATTTTATATGATTATAGTGTGACGGATTATATTCATGTAGAATCTACGGTATCCCTTGCGACAGAAGGAATTTTAAGACTGGCAGAAGTGGCTGGTTTGGAACTGAAAGGAAATATTTTCAGAATGTAGAAATCCCCTGGATAGGGTTAAAAAATCAAAAAAAAGAATAGAAATGATTGATTTTTAAGGGGTGAAAAAAATGAAAATAAAATCCCCCCAGGTGGCTTGCATAACAGAAAAAGACAGGGTATTATGAATTCAAGGTTATGAAATTCGTCTTCCTCTTTTACGAATAACCTTAACTTTACAGTATTGTTGGACTTGTAGAATACCTCCGCAGAAACTACAAATCCTCTAAGAATTTCGTTGAAAAAGAATTCCGTACAGATGTATGGGATTCTTTTTTTGTAAAGATAAGTTTGACATAGAACGTTTTGAATGCAGATAAACATTCGCCCGCTTTAAATTTATTAAAACTTAAAACAACTTGTCAATACTACCGTACAAGTTATAGAATAGAAACCAAAGGAGTGTGTATAGTGGCAAACGAAAATGGAAAGACAAAATATTATGCACTGATGGAAGAATTAAAACAGGCGATTTTAAGTGGTCAGATTAAACCGGGAGAGAAACTTCCATCCGAAAATGAGCTGTCTGCCCGTTATCAAATCAGTCGTCACACAGTCCGGAAAGCACTGTCTATTTTGATTAATGAGGGATATATTGAGGCAGAACATGGCAGGGGAACATTTTGTTCTCAGAGAATGGGACATTTGAAGAACTCAAGAAATGTGGCAGTTGTGACGACTTATATCTCAGATTATATTTTTCCGCGTCTGATTCAAGGGATGGATAAGGTACTGACGGAAAATGGTTACAGTATTATTCTGAAAAATACAGCAAACAGCAGAACAAAAGAAGAAAAAGTGCTTGAAGATATTTTGACAAAAGATATTGAAGGGCTGATTATCGAGCCGAGTAAGAGCCAGATTTTCTGCAGGCATACGAACTTGTATGGTATGCTGGATGAGTATGAAATTCCTTATGTTTTTATTCAGGGTGTATATTCCCAGATGTTGGATAAACCACATATATTAATGGATGACTGCAAGGGCGGGTATATGGTGACAAAACATCTGTTAGATTATGGGCATAAGAAAATTTTAGGTATTTTTAAGGCAGATGATTCTCAGGGGAGAGAACGGCATAAGGGATATGTAAAAGCATTGCAGGAAGCAGGAATTGCTTATGACCCGGATATGGTGGTATGGTTTCATACAGAGGACAGAAAGACAAAACCAGGAATGATTATGGAACTGTTGTTAAAGCAGAAAAAAGAGATGGACGGAATCGTCTGTTATAATGACCAGATTGCGCTTGAAGTCATTTACTGTCTGAAAAAAAATGGAGTCCAGGTTCCGACAGATATCTCAGTTACGGGATATGATAATTCTGTAATCGGAGAGGGAATGGGAGGTCTGACAACCATTACGCATCCACAGGAAAAACTCGGTGAAATGGCAGCGGAATTACTGCTTGAAAAAATTCGAAAAATCCCGGAAGAAAAAAGTAAAATTCCGAGATTAATCGAACCGGAATTAATTGTTCGAGGTTCAACGAGGAATAGAAATCAAAAATAAAAGAGACACAAAAAAGAAAGTGAGGACAAAAGAATGTTAGAAGAATTAAAAAAAGCGGTATACGAAGCAAATATGCTTTTACCCAAATACGGACTGGTTACATTTACCTGGGGAAATGTCAGCCAGATTGACAGAGAAACCGGATATTTTGCAATCAAACCAAGTGGTGTGGATTATGACAAACTGACACCGGATGATATGGTTATCATGGATTTAGAAGGAAATAAAATCGAAGGAAGATACAATCCATCTTCTGATACGCCAACTCATCTGGAGTTATACAAAGCGTTTCCAAACATTGGAGGTGTCGTACATACGCATTCTCCATGGGCAACAAGCTGGGCTCAGGCAGGACGTGGCATTCCATGTTATGGAACAACCCATGCCGATTATATGTATGGAGAAATTCCATGTGTCAGATGTCTGACAAGAGAAGAAATTGAAGGTGCTTATGAGAAAAATACAGGACTTCTGATTGCAGATTATTTTAAAGATAAAGATTACGAAGCAGTGCCGGCAGTACTCTGTAAAAATCACGGACCGTTTACCTGGGGAAAAGATGGACATGAAGCAGTACATAATGCAGTCGTATTAGAAGAAGTCGCAAAAATGGCAGCACGTTGTGAAATGATTAATCCGCAGGTAAAACCAGCCCCACAGGAACTGCAGGATAAACATTATTACAGAAAACATGGTGCAAATGCTTATTACGGACAGAAATAAATCTTGGCTATAAAAATTCCGAGAGTATAGAATGAAAAACGGAGGAAACAAAAATGGGTTTCGATACAAAAAGCGTAATTGAAAACGGAAAAGCAGTACTTGGTATTGAATTTGGTTCAACCAGAATTAAAGCAGTTTTAATCGGAGAAAATAATGAACCGATTGCTTCCGGTGCACATGACTGGGAAAACCGTCTGGAGAACAATATCTGGACTTACACATTAGAAGATATCTGGACAGGTCTTCAGGATAGTTATAAAAAAATGACAGAAGATGTCAAAGAAAAATACGGAGTAGAAGTAAAGAAACTGGCTGCTCTTGGATTTAGTGCGATGATGCACGGTTATATGGCATTTAATGAAAGCGATGAGCTCTTAGTACCGTTCCGTACCTGGAGAAATACCATGACACAGCAGGCATCTGATGAGCTGACTGAATTATTTCAGTTTAATATTCCACAGAGATGGAGCATTGCACATCTTTATCAGGCAATGTTGAATAAAGAAGAACATGTATCTAAAATTAAATTCCAGACTACGCTTGCAGGTTATATTCACTGGAAACTGACAGGAAAGAAAGTACTTGGTGTAGGCGAAGCTTCCGGGATGTTTCCGATTGATATGAATACAAAAACCTACAATGCAACAATGGTAGAAAAATTCAATGAAAAAGTGGCTGAAAAAGGATACAGCTGGAAATTAGAAGAAATCTTTCCGGAAGTATTAAGCGCAGGAGATGCAGCAGGTGTTTTAACAGAAGAAGGTGCAAAACTGCTTGATACGACAGGAACATTGGAAGCAGGTGTGCCGGTATGCCCTCCGGAAGGAGATGCAGGAACAGGTATGACTGCAACAAACAGTATCGCAAAACGTACCGGTAACGTATCTGCCGGAACTTCTGTGTTTGCTATGGTAGTACTCGAAAAAGAATTATCCAAAGTATATAAAGAAATCGATATGGTGACTACTCCGACAGGAAGTCCGGTTGCCATGGTGCACTGCAACAACTGTACTTCTGACTTAAATGCATGGGTTGGACTGTTCAAAGAATTTGCAGAAGCATTTGGAATCGAAGTGGATATGAATAAACTGTTTGGAACATTATATAATAAAGCACTTGAAGGTGAAAAAGACTGTGGCGGACTTTTAGCCTATAACTATTTCTCAGGAGAACATATCACAGGATTTGAAGCGGGTCGTCCATTATTTGCACGTACGCCGGACAGCAAATTAAGCCTTGCAAACTTTATGCGTGTGCATCTGTATACTGCACTTGGCGCATTAAAGACAGGTTTGGATATTTTGTTAAAAGAAGAAAACGTAAAACTCGATAAGATTCTTGGCCACGGTGGTCTGTTTAAGACAAAAGGTGTGGGACAGAAGATTATGGCAGGTGCAGTCGGTGTTCCGGTATCTGTTATGGAAACCGCAGGAGAAGGCGGAGCATGGGGAATTGCCCTTCTTGCTTCTTATATGGTCAACAAAGCAGAAAATGAAACATTAGATGATTATCTGAATAGTAAAGTATTTGCCGGAAATGCAGGAAGTGAAATGGAACCAGATGCAGAAGATGTAAAAGGATTTGATGCATTTATTGAACGTTACAAAAAAGGACTTCCGATTGAACGTGCAGCAGTAGAAAACTTACAGTAACAAATAGCAGAACTCACAGGGATAAAAAAATCCCTGTGAGTTTTTTAATATAGAATAATTTATCCAATCAACGCGAGAATGTAAAAAAATATTTAAAAAAAACTATTGACAGAAATAGGATAATTGTGTATACTAATCGTAGTTAGATAACACTAACCAACAACAACACACACACTACATACACAGGCGGCTGCAAAGACAGTCGCCAAAAAAAGAGAATGGAGTTAGAAAGAACTAACTTTAAATAGAAAATTGATATAAACCACTAAAAACTGTTTTGAAAGGAGAATTAAAATGAGTATTGTTATTGTGGGCGGAAATGAGAGAATGGTCTGTCAGTATCAGAATATCTGTAAAAACTACGGCTGTAAGGCAAAGGTATTTGCAAAAGAAAAAGGCGCTATGAAAAAGAAACTGGGCTGTCCGGATTTGATGATTCTGTTTACAAATACAGTATCTCATAAGATGGTAAACAGCGCATTGCAAGAAGCGAAGAAGAATAATATTCCGATTGCGAGAATCCATACAAGCAGTGCAGCCGCTTTACACACAGTACTGAACGAATATACAGGAAAGGAAAGTGTAGTATGCTAGAACAGTATCTGGTGGAGCATTGTTCGCCAACCCTTGCCGGATTAAAGACGGCGAATCTTTTTTCAGTTCGTTTTATTGATGAAGAAGAGTTAAATCAGCATATGAAACAGTGTGAAAAAAAATTTCAGAATAAGGGAGTCTCATTGATTCTCTTGAAAAAAAGAGCTGATACGGCATTGATTTATGTATGCAGAAGAGAGAAACTTCAAAAAGATTTACAGAAAAACGGTGTAAAAGAATTTCTAAAAAAGTATGGATATGAAAATACTGATGAAGAAGAGGCCATTGCGTGTTTAAAGGCACGATTAAATTTAGAAGAAAAATTCCCTCATGAAATTGGACTGTTTCTTGGCTATCCGCTTGGCGACGTTATCGGATTTATCGAGAACGCAGGAAAAAACAGTAAATGTGCAGGTTGCTGGAAAGTTTACTGTAATGAGTGTGAAACAATGAAATTGTTTGAGAAGTTTAAAAAGTGTACAAGGATTTACACAAAACTTTGGAGACAGGGTACAAGTGTAGAAAAACTAACAGTGGCAGCTTAAAAAGAAAAAAGGAGACGAAGAAATCATGAGTAAAATTGCAGTTGTATATTGGAGTGGAACAGGTAATACAGAAGCTATGGCAGAGGAAGTTGCAAATGGAGCAAAAGCTGCAGGCGCAGAAGTAGAATCCTTTACAACAGATGATTTTGCTGCAGATAAAATGGATGATTACGATGCAGTTGCATTTGGATGCCCGGCTATGGGAGATGAAGTATTAGAAGAGGACGAATTTGAACCATTATTTGAGGACTGTAAAGCAAAACTTTCCGGTAAAAAAATTGCTCTGTTCGGTTCTTACGGATGGGGAGACGGAGAATGGATGAGAAATTGGGAAGAAGACTGCAAAACAGCAGGTGCAATACTTGCCTGTGACCCGGTTATCTGTAATGATGAACCAGATGATGACGCAAAAGAAGCTTGCCAGAACCTTGGAAAAGCACTTGCATAAATAAATTCAAGAAGAAATATAACAAATACAAGAAATATAACCAAATAGAATCAAAATAAAAAATAAAATATAACGTAAAAAGAATAAAGAGAAGAGAAGCGAAAGTGGAGTAGAAGTGTTGACTTTTACTCTGCTTTTTGCTATGTTCAAAGAAAACTAAAAAAGGAGAACTTCAAAAAGATGATGCGTGTAGGAATGGGATATGATGTACACAAACTGGTAGAAGGACGCGACCTGATTCTTGGTGGTGTTAAGATTGATTGGGAAAAGGGACTGCTTGGACATTCAGATGCAGATGTGCTTTTGCATGCGATTATGGATGCACTTTTAGGTGCAGCAGCCCTTGGAGATATCGGACGGCATTTTCCGGATACCGATGAGAAATATAAAGGAATTTCAAGTATTAAGTTATTACAGCATGTAGGGGCATTGTTAGAAGAGAATATGTACGTGATTAATAACATTGATGCAACGATTATTGCACAGAAGCCAAAGATGATGCCGCATATTGAAAAAATGCGGGAAAATGTGGCCAAAGCTCTGAATATTGAAAAAAATCAGGTCAATATCAAGGCAACAACAGAAGAGGGACTTGGATTTACCGGAAGTGGAGAAGGTATTTCTTCACAGGCAATCTGTGCACTTCAAGATGCTAGGGATTTCATGGCAGATGACCGTATAATGCCGGCAGGATGCGGTGCATGCTGTAAAAAAAATTAAAAGGTACGTCAGGAGTTTTGGCGCACATAAAAAACATCAGGAGAAAAAGAAAGTATGAGTATATTAAACGTAGAACATTTATCCCATGGATTTGGTGACAGGGCGATTTTTCAGGATGTGTCCTTTCGTCTGTTAAAGGGGGAGCATATCGGGCTTGTCGGAGCAAATGGAGAGGGAAAGTCTACCTTTATGAATATTATAACCGGAAAGTTGATGCCGGATGAGGGAAAGATTGAATGGGCAAAGAATGTAAGAGTCGGATATCTGGACCAGCATACGGTGCTTGAAAAGGGCATGACAATCCGTGACGTCTTAAAGTCTGCGTTTGGATGGCTGTTTGAAATGGAAGAACAGATGAATGGAATCTGCGATAAGATGGGGGAAGCATCTGAAGAAGAGTTAACTCAGATGATGGAAGAACTTGGAACAATTCAGGATATGCTTACGATGCATGACTTTTATATTATTGATTCTAAGGTAGAAGAAGTGGCAAGAGCACTTGGGCTTACAGAAATCGGTCTGGATAAGGATGTGACGGATTTAAGCGGTGGTCAGAGAACAAAAGTATTGTTAGGCAAACTGCTATTGGAAAAGCCGGATATTTTGCTTTTGGACGAGCCTACGAACTATCTGGATGTGGTGCATATTGAATGGCTGAAACGTTATCTGCAGGAGTATGAAAATGCCTTCGTGTTAATTTCACATGATATTCCATTTTTAAATCAGGTCATCAATCTGATTTATCACATGGATAACCAGCAGTTAACACGATATGTGGGCGATTATGACCATTTTCAGGAAGTTTATGCAGTAAAGAAAGCACAGCTTGAAGCAGCTTATCAGAAACAACAGCAGGAAATTAGTGAATTAAAAGATTTTGTGGCAAGAAATAAAGCAAGAGTGGCAACCAGAAATATGGCAATGTCCAGACAGAAGAAATTAGATAAAATGGATGTTATTGAACTGGCAAGAGAGAAACCAAAGCCGGAATTTCAGTTTAAGACTGCAAGAACACCAAGTCGTTTTGTGGTAGAGACGAAAGAATTGGTGATTGGATATGACGAACCGCTTTCCAAACCGCTTACCTTGACGGTAGAGAGAGGTGAAAAGATTGCTTTAACCGGCGCAAACGGAATTGGAAAGACTACGCTTTTAAAGAGTATTTTGGGACTCATTCCGGCACTTGGCGGAAAAGCAGTGCTTGGAGATTATCTGGAGATTGGATATTTTGAACAGGAAATGCCACAGGGAAATAAGCATACCTGTATCGAGGAAATCTGGGAAGAATTTCCGTCTTATACACAGTATGAGGTAAGAGCCTCACTTGCAAAATGCGGGCTGACGACAAAACACATTGAAAGCCTGGTACGAGTCTTAAGTGGTGGAGAGCAGGCAAAGGTGCGTTTATGCAAAATTATTAACCGTGAGACGAACCTGCTTGTACTTGATGAGCCGACCAATCATCTGGATGTAGATGCAAAAGAAGAACTTAAACGTGCGCTTAAAGAATACAAAGGAACAATTTTGATGGTCTGCCATGAACCGGAGTTTTACGAAGGACTGGTTTCAAAGGTCTGGGACTGCTCGGAGTGGACCACGAAAATTGGCTGAATCAAATGCCGGACTTTATGTAAAAAGTGCTTTAAATCGACAAAGTATATGCAGTTTTTATAAAAAACCACTGCAAATTTCGTCATAAAACCGATGATTTCTCCAAAAACCACGAAAAATATGAAAGAAATGAAATTTCAGCTTGCAAAATCTGTCCAAGAGTTTTATAATCAATTTGAGTTTACAAATAGCGAAAATGAATCAATATTAGGAGGACAGAAAGTCATGTCATACGTAGATGAGGTTATTGAATCAGTTGTAAAGAAAAACCCAGGCGAACCGGAGTTTCATCAGGCAGTAAAAGAAGTACTTGAATCTTTAAAACCGGTTGTAGAAGCAAACGAAGAAAAATATCGTAAAGAAGCTTTATTAGAGCGTCTTGTAGAACCGGAACGTGTTATTATGTTCCGTGTACCGTGGGTTGATGACAAAGGTAATGTACAGGTAAACAAAGGATATCGTGTACAGTTCAACAGTGCAATCGGACCATACAAAGGTGGTCTGAGATTCCATCCATCCGTATATCTTGGAATCATTAAATTCCTTGGATTTGAACAGATTTTCAAAAACTCCCTTACAGGTCTGCCAATCGGTGGTGGTAAAGGTGGTTCTGATTTCGATCCGAAAGGAAAATCAGACAGAGAAGTTATGGCATTCTGCCAGAGCTTTATGACAGAACTTTCCAGACACATTGGCGCTGATACAGACGTACCGGCTGGTGATATCGGTGTAGGCGGAAGAGAAATCGGATATCTGTTTGGACAGTATAAGAGAATCCGTGATTCTTACGAAGGTGTACTGACAGGAAAAGGTCTTACATTTGGTGGTTCTTTAGTTCGTACACAGGCGACAGGATATGGTCTGTTATACTTAACAGAAGAACTGTTAAAATTAAACGGAAAAGACCTTGCTGGTAAAACAGTAGCTGTTTCCGGTGCAGGAAACGTTGCAATCTATGCAATTGAAAAAGCATATCAGTTAGGTGCAAAACCAGTAACCTGCTCTGATTCCACAGGATGGATTTACGATGCAGAAGGTATCGACTTAGAAGCATTAAAAGAAATCAAAGAAGTAAAACGTGCACGTTTAACAGAATACTTAAACTACAGACCAAACGCTGAATATCATGAAGGCAAAGGCGTATGGAGTGTAAAAGTAGATGTAGCTCTTCCTTGTGCAACACAGAACGAATTACAGTTAGAAGATGCAAAACAGTTAGTAGCTAACGGATGCTTTGCAGTTTGCGAAGGTGCTAATATGCCTACTACATTAGAAGCAACTCAGTATCTGCAGGAAAATGGTGTAATCTTTGCACCTGGTAAAGCTGCAAATGCTGGTGGTGTTGCTACATCTGCTCTGGAAATGTCTCAGAACAGTGAACGTTTAAGCTGGACATTTGAAGAAGTTGATGAAAAACTTCAGGGAATCATGGTTAACATCTGCCACAACATGGTAAATGCTGCTAAGAAATATGGTCATGAAGGCAACTACGTAGTAGGTGCAAATGCTGCCGGATTTGAAAAAGTTGCAGAAGCTATGATGGCACAGGGTATCTGCTAATCAAAATTTGGAAAATAAATTGCTATAAAAACAGAAAAACCGTGGCGTTTAAAAAACGTTGCGGTTTTTTCATCTAGTGAATCCAAAAGTAGTTTCGTAGTGAAATCAAAAGTGGTTCTGTGAAATAGAGGTTGACAAATTTGTCATTTATGAATAAACTAGAACAAGACAGATTAAGATAAATTTAAGATATAAAAAAGCGATGAATGGAAAGAGTACCACAGAAATTTTTTACAGAGAAAGAGGGTCATCGGCTGGAAGCCTTCTAAAAAGGAATGTGTGAAAGTGCCTCCAGAAGCTGACAGCTAATCCCTGTTCGTAATCCTGCGTTAAAGGAAGAAAAGCGGAGGAATGTATCCTCAAGTAGAGTGGAACCGCGGAATATTTCGTCTCTATATGGCACAAGTCATATAGGGATTTTTTTATGAGTTAATTTAAGAATAAACAAAAAAGAAGGGAAAGAAAATGGGATTTATCAAGCATATTAAAGAAGAATTCCAGGTGATTCAGGAAAGAGACCCGGCGATTAAGACACCTCTGGAAGTGCTCTTATATCCAAGCTTTCGTGTTATGATTCAGTATCGGAAAGCGCATAAACTTTACCAGAATGGACATTATTTTCTTGCAAGATGGATTTCTCAAAGAGCGGCAAGAAAAACCGGAATTGAAATTCATCCAGGGGCACAGATTGGAAAAGGGCTGTTTATTGACCATGGAAACGGTGTTATCATTGGAGAGACAGCAATTATTGGAGATAATGTTACCTTATATCAGGGTGTTACGCTTGGAGGTACCGGAAAAGAAACCGGAAAACGTCATCCTACGTTAAGAGATAATGTAATGGTGAGTGCAGGAGCAAAAGTTATCGGTTCTTTTACGATTGGTGAAAATTCAAAAATTGGAGCAGGAAGTGTCGTACTTGAAGAAGTACCGCCAAACTGTACCGTAGTAGGTGTTCCGGGACGTATTGTAAAAAGAGAAAACAGAAAAGTGCCGAGAAGCGATATGGATCAGATTCATTTGCCAGACCCGGTATTAGAAGATATTCGTACTTTACAGAAAGAAAATGAAGCGTTAAAATCCAAATTACAGAGAATGGAATATCAGCTGCAGGAGATAAGAGAAGAAAAGGAGAAAAACGGATTATGAAAATTTATAACACACTGACGAAGAAAAAAGAAGAATTTGTACCGCTTGAAGAAGGAAAAGTAAAAATGTATGTATGCGGGCCAACTGTATACAATTTTATTCATATTGGAAATGCACGTCCGATGATTGTATTCGATACCGTAAGAAGATATATGGAATACAAAGGCTATGATGTAAACTATGTTTCTAACTTTACCGATGTGGATGATAAAATCATTGCAAAAGCAATTGAAGAAGGAGTGTCTGCGGAAGAAATCTCCAAACGTTACATTGCAGAATGTAAAAAAGACATGGCAGATATGAATGTAAAACCGGCTACCACTCATCCGCTGGCAACTCAGGAAATCGATGGAATGATTGACATGATTCAGACCTTAATCGAAAAAGGATTTGCTTATGAGGTAAATGGAACAGTATACTTCCGAGTAAAGAATTTTAAAGAATACGGAAAACTGTCTCATAAAAATCTGGAAGATTTACAGTCTGGTTTTCGTTCCATTCAGGTATCCGGTGAAAATCAGAAAGAAGACCCTCTTGATTTCGTATTGTGGAAACCGAAAAAAGACGGAGAACCATTCTGGGTATCTCCATGGGGAGAAGGCAGACCGGGATGGCACATTGAGTGCTCTGTTATGTCCAAGAAATATTTAGGAGAAGAAATTGATATTCATGCCGGTGGAGAAGATTTAGTATTCCCGCATCATGAAAATGAAATTGCACAGTCTGAGTGCTGTAATGGAAAGCAGTTTGCAAGATATTGGATGCATAATGCATTTTTAAATATTGACAATCGTAAGATGTCAAAATCTCTGGGTAACTTTTTTACCGTACGTGAAATCGGAGAGAAATATGATTTACAGGTGCTTCGTTTCTTTATGCTCAATGCGCATTACAGAAGTCCGTTAAATTTCAGTGCAGAATTGATGGAAGCTTCCAGCAATGCCTTAGAACGTATTGTAACCTGCGTAGAGCAGTTAAAACATTATTTTGAAAAAGCAGAGGGCAATGAGTATGTAGAAGCAGAAACTGCGCTTGTGAAAGAAGTAGAAGCGCTGGTGGAAAAATACGAAGAAGCAATGGAAGATGATTTCAATACTGCAGATGCTATTGCGGCTATTTTTGAAATTGTAAAACTTGCAAACACAAACACAGATGCGGAAAGCACAAAGGCATTTGTACAGTTCTTATTTGATAAGATTGTAGGGTTAAGTGATATCTTAGGATTGATTGTAAATAAGAAGGAAGAAGTGTTAGATGAAGAAGTAGAAAAGCTGATTGAAGAACGTCAGGCTGCAAGAAAAGCAAAAGATTTTGCAAAAGCAGATGAAATCCGTGACAAATTAGCAGATATGGGAATTATCTTAAAAGATACCAGAGAAGGAGTACAATGGAAGCGAGCTTAAGTTATTTAAAAGAGCTGTTTGCACTGGGGAATACGGATATTAAGACGTATTCCCCACTGACACTGGCTTATATCGGTGATGCCGTGTATGAGATTGTTATTCGTACGATTTTGGTAGAAAAAGGCAATGCACAAGTCAATAAACTGCATCAGAGGGCAAGTAAGCTGGTAAAGGCTTCTGCGCAGTCTGAAATCATTGAAAAATTAAAAGAGGATCTGACGGAAGAAGAACTTGCCGTTTATAAGAGAGGCAGAAATGCGAAATCTTATACTATGGCAAAAAATGCAACTATGTCTGATTATCGAAGAGCAACCGGATTTGAAGCTTTGATGGGATATTTATATCTGACCGAACAGTGGGAGCGAATGTTACAGTTGATTAAAAAGGGAATTGAAAAAGGAGAAACGGATGGAAGAGAAGTTCCAGGAAAGTAAAGTAGAGGGAAGAAATGCAGTATTGGAGGCATTTCGTTCCGGTCGTGTAATTGATAAATTGTTTGTTCAGGAACATTGTGAGGATGGTCCAGTAAGAACGATTTTACGAGAAGCAAAAAAACATGATACAATGGTGCGTTTTGTAAAAAAAGAGCGCCTGGATCAGATGTCTGACACTGGAAAACATCAGGGTGTGATTGCAATGACGGCTGCGTATGATTATGCAGAGGTATCAGATATTTTAGAAAAGGCAAGAGAAAAGGGTGAACCGCCATTTATTATTTTATTAGATAATATTGAAGACCCGCATAATCTTGGAGCAATTATCCGTACTGCAAATCTGGCAGGTGCACATGGAGTCATTATTCCCAAAAACCGTGCGGTCGGGCTGACTGCGACAGTGGCACGGACTTCGGCAGGGGCATTAAATTATACATCGGTTGCAAGAGTGACCAATATGGCAAGAACAATTGAAGACTTAAAGAAAGAGGGATTGTGGTTTGTCTGCGCAGATATGGGTGGAACAAATATGTATGACCTTGATTTAAAAGGTGCAATTGGTCTTGTCATTGGAAATGAAGGCGACGGTGTATCAAGAGTAGTAAGAGAAAAATGTGATTTTATTGCTTCGATTCCTATGAAGGGAGACATTGATTCTCTTAATGCATCAGTTGCGGCAGGTGTTCTGGCGTTTGAAATTGTAAGACAGAGAATGTAAAGAAAATAAAAAGATGAAAGATTTACAACAATATACGGATGAAGAATTAATTGTACAGCTTCGTAATGGTAACCAAAGTGTGGAAACGTATCTGCTCAACAAATATAAGGGGCTGGTCTTAAAAAAGGCACATGCGATGTTTTTAGCAGGTGGAGAGACAGAAGATTTGATTCAGGAGGGAATGATTGGACTCTTTCAGGCGGTCCGTGATTATCAGCCGGATAAAAATACGCTGTTTTCGACGTTTGCAAATCTCTGCGTAGTACGGCAGCTTTGTAAGGCAATCGAAGTTTCAGGAAGGAAAAAACATAAACCACTCAATGCGTATGTCTCTTTAAGTGGAGACGATTCTCCACTTTTAGAAGCATTTGATTTCAGCCAGCAGAATCCGGAAACGATTGTGATTGACAGAGAAAATACGGAGCAGATGCGTAATAAAATTCGGGAATGTTTAAGTGAATTTGAAAACGAGGTGCTGGATTTGTATCTTGAAGGAAAGACTTATACGCAGATTGCAGTACTTATGGAAAAAACACCAAAATCAATTGACAATGCACTACAGCGAATCCGTGGCAAAATCAAAGAATTGTCGCTGGATTCGCGTTAATTGAGAGGACTCATAAAAGAATCTTTGCATTAACATAAAAAATAAAAGAAATATTACAAAAAGTATTGACATTTCAAACAATTTTTGCTAGAATCTGTAATTGTGATGAACGGCTTGTGATATCACAAGTCAGGCTGCCTTGGCTCAGTTGGTAGAGCGTCGCCTTGGTAAGGCGGAGGTCGGCGGTTCAAATCCGCTAGGCAGCTTGTAAAAAACCTCTCTGAGATTTCAGAGAGGTTTTTTTGAATGCTTTACAAATAATTAAAACGAATGCCTTTTTTAAATATAGTATTCAATTGTTTCGTGAGATTTCATATTAAAGATTTCGTAGACTTTATCACGAATCATCAGGAAATCATTGGAAGTACGGTCTCTGTGTTTTGGAAGCTGTACCGTAAGGAGAGCCTTAATTCGTCCGGGGTTTGCGGACATTATGACAATTCGGTCGGCAAGAAAGACAGCTTCTTCAATATCATGTGTGACAAAGACTACGGTCTTTTTTGTGTCCTGTGCAATTTCCAGAATGTCTGTCTGAAGTTTCATTCGAGTGATGGCATCCAGTGCACCAAATGGTTCGTCCATAAATAAAATATCCGGTTCTACGGCAAGGGCACGGGCAATTGCGACACGTTGCTGCATACCACCGGAAAGCTGTGCCGGACGTTTTTTTGCAGCATGTTCGAGTCCAACCATTTTTAAATAATGAGACGCAATTTTGGCTTTCTTTTCTTTACTGTATTTTTGGGTCTCAAGTCCCAGTTCTACGTTCTTTTGTACCGTTCTCCATGGAAGCAATCCATAATTTTGAAAAATGGTGACATATTTCATGGAAGGTTTCTGAACAATCTGATTTTCGATTTTGATTTCACCGGATGTCGGTTTTAAAAATCCTGCCATTGCATTTAAAAGAGTAGATTTTCCACAGCCGGATGGTCCAAGCAGGCAGATAAATTCCCCTTTTTCAATATTTAAAGAAACATCATCTAAAATGACATGAGTTTGATTTTCTTCTTCAAAAGAAATTGTTACATTTGATACATCTATCATTTTTTACGCTCCAAATCCGAATTTTGTACGAATCAGTTTCTCAGCTATCCGAAGAAATCCATCTAAGATAAAACCGATGACACCGATAGTTAACATAGTTGCAAGTAAAGAGTCAAACCGCATGCAGTTTTTTGTATCCATAATCAGGAAACCAAGTCCGGACTGAGAACCAACCATTTCACCGGATACAAGGAAAATCCAGGAAGTTCCAAGTGCCAGACGAAGTGCGTTGGAAATCTGGGTAAAAATGGCAGGAAAGATAATACAAAATAATGTTTTTACTTTATTTACACCGAAGCTGTCTGCGATTTTATAATAGATTTTATCGACATTTTGAACTGCACTGACAACAGAGAGCAGAATTGGGAAAAATCCGGCGATAAAGATGATTACAATTGCAGGTACATCACCGATTCCAAACCAGAATACGATAAATGGCATGAAAGCAACGGGTGCAATCGGGCGGATAATCTGAAGAATCGGATTAATAAAGGTAAATACACGCGGAAAACTTCCAAGTAACAGTCCAAGCAGAATTGCCGAAACAGCAGATGAAAAATAACCGATGGCAAAACGAATAAGACTGGTTTCAATATGAAGAGGAAGTATAACAGAAGAAGTACTTCCCGGCAGTCCGGTCGTACAAAGCTGAATGAATGCCTGTAATACTTTATATGGAGACGGAAACAGGGTTTCATTGGTGTGGGCGAGGGTGCAGGCAAGTTGCCAGAGCACCACTACAACCACAAAAGAAAGAATCGTTCGTATTGTCTTTTTTAACATAATCTTTTGTCCTCACAATCTGGATACTGATTTACTGGTAAATGAAATCATTGTAGGACGGTGGATTATCGTTGATTCCGTATTCTTTTACTTTTTCACTTAATTGTTCATAATCATCAAGTGAGATGTCAAGGTCATCGTAATGAATCCATTCTAATGAGACATCAAGAGTTTTTTCGTCCTGTCCTAAGTATTTTTCAGCTACTTCTTTTGCGATTCCTTCGTCCAATAAACTTCCGGCTTCTTTGTATGTAGAAAGAAATTCGTCTGCGGCCTCTTTATTCTTATCAAGGAATCCGCCGTTAAATACGAGTGCACAGCAGATAGAATCCTGCCATAAATCAGTGGAATCATATAATACGTGACCGTAACCCTGTACAACAGCCTGTGCGCCAAATGGTTCTGCAACACAGTATCCATCAATGGAACCGCTTGCAAGGGAAGAAGGCATTTCAGATGGAGCAAGCTGTACCACATTGATATCATCAATACTTAAGTCGCCAAGTGCAAGCATGTCATTTAATAAGATATTGTGTGAGGACTGATTAGAAGGAATTGCAAAAGTTTTTCCTTTTAAATCACGGACATCTGAAATATCATCAGATACGATGACAACATTTCCGTCTTTATGACCAAGAGCAGCAGCCTTTAAGTCAATTCCGTTACTTACGGCTCCCATTGCAAGTTCAACGAGAACAGAAGCACCATCGATTTTTCCGGAGTTCAGTGCATCCATTAAATCCGTCCAGGAACTGAATTTTTGAAGAGTGACTTCAATATCGCTGTCTGATTTTTTATCTAAAAGTTCTTTTGTCTCAAACACAGCCAGTGCATGTGTGATTGGCAGATAGCCTAAGGTAATATTGGTTTTTGAAGAGTCTGTTTTTGTAGTATCAGCGGCAGAGGTAGAGTCTGGATTTGTGGTACCGCAGCCGGTCAGAGCACTAAAAGAAAGTGTAGCGGCTAAAGCAAATGTAAGTAAGCGTTTGAATTTCATGGTTATACTCCTTTAATTATAGTTAAATTTCTAATTGTTTTCGTTTTTCTTTCATATCTGCGACAATTTTTTCGCCAAGTGCAACAGGGTCGGCATCGACAATCATTGCAGAATGAAGTGTTTTTTTCGTTCCTTCTTTTAAGAACTCAATGACTTTAGAAGAACCGTGAATTGGAGCTTCTACACAATGGTAGGAGCTGATTCCGTTTAAGCGGAAGCCAAGAGCGGCATCGATTCCTTTTTCATTGGACCATTCCGGTGAGGAAAAAGCAAATGGCATTTCGTAGAGTGCTTTGTTAAATTCACCGGCAATTCCTCCGAAAATACCAGAAGAACGGGTATTGTCAATACATTCTCCAACATGCCATACGGGAGGCATATCCGGATTTAAAAATTCTCTTAAACCATCCCCGCATTTACTGTAGGCAAATTCAGAAGTCTGACAGTATCCCATTTTCATAAGAGGGAAGGAAGCACATCCGTTTGTGATAATAAGTACGTTATTTTTTAACAGTACATCACAGACATCTAAGATTGCTTTTTCATAAAGGACTTTTGGATTGTTACATCCAACCATATTGACTACTCCGAGAATCTTGCCGGAGCGGATGGCGTCGGCAATCGGTTTGAAACTGCCGTATTTTTTACAGATGTATTCAACAGAAAATCCGACTTCTGCTTCCACTTCGTGTTTTGGAATAAAGACCGGAATGCCTTTTCTTGCTTCAAAACTTTCGATGGCACGCATGACAATCCGTTTTGCAATTGCTTTGGTTTCGGCAACATTGGAGTGATGGTGGTCATATCCGATGTGTTCTGCACCTGGAAGGCGGGCAGAATCATGAGTAGTAACAACCGTTGTTTTAAAACAGCGTGCTACATCCATGATAGCCGGATAAACTTCCTGTACGTCGGCAACCCAGAGGTCAAGCGCACCTGTTCCAAGTACCAGTTCTGCGCTGACGGCATTAGAAAGAGGAATGACTCCTTCATAGCGGTACATTGCGGAGAGACCGGAACAGCAGATTCCATAAAACTGGATACCTTTTGCTCCTTTTTCTTTGGCAAGGTTTAAGAGTTCTTCACTTTGTCCGGCTTTTACAATTTCTTTTACCAGAACCGGAAGATGTCCGTGAACTGCAATGTTGACATAGCCTTTTTTGAGGGCACCGATATTTACTTTGGAAGTGACACGGTCACCGACCCCGAGCAGGGCATCTGTTGCAATGGAAGTAGAAACGACCCCGCTAAAAGTAAAAGCGAGTCCACAGCGCAAAAACTGTTTCATAACACTTTCCCAGTCGCCATCTGTCGCACATCCGGTTTTATGATAAGCCTCAAAAACTTCGTGGTAAGCACTGATTGGAAGAATATCAAGGTCTTTCCATACTTTCTGGCGTTCTGGAGTTGCACAGGCAGAAATGACTTTGTATTCATCCGGCTCGGTTCTGGATAAATCATCAAGCAGAGTATCTGCAAGGTCAATTGCAATGTTTTTTAACGTACGTTTTTTAGTTTTGATTCCGAAGGCTTCTGCCATGGAGCGTACTTTGTATTCTCCGATGATTGGAAGGTCAAGTTTGCCCTGGGCAGCCCATTTTAACATTAAAAGCAATTCTCTGGCGTGCATCCCGTGCTGGGCAGCACCGGCAGCAGCACCACGCAGAAGATTTCTTGCGACAATTAAGTCGGCATCTGCACCACAGACTCCGCGAGGAGACTTCGGGGTGATTTTACAAGGACCCATGTTACAGATACGACAGCAGGTTCCGCTTAAACCAAAGGTACATTGTGGCTGTTGTTTATCAAAACGGTCAAATGCAGTGTCATATCCAAGCTGTTCCATTCGAAGCATCATTTCTTTTACAGCAGGGTCTGGAACATTATCAAGCACATCCTGTTTGGTTGGAAAGGTTTTGCGGTAAGCAGAAACCGCTTTCCTGTAGTCCTCGGTAAAGACTTCTTCATGGCTGTGTTCATATTCGTTGCCGTTTTCATCAATATGTTTATGAGTATGACCGCTGACCGGTACTAAAACCTTTGGGATTCCGTTTTTATCAAAGCCGATAATGGCTCTGTGATTATGTGGTTCAATAACGGTGTTAAATGTTTCATCAGTTGTATTTTTATTTTCCATAAATTAATTCTCCACTAAATTACTTGGTTTTTGGTTAACGAGATAGTACCACTAAAAACATAGTTTGTCAATAGGTTTAGGGGGATAAAGTGAAAAGTTGTGAAAAAAATGTGAAATAAAAATAAGAAACTTGACAGAAAAAAACACTGGTGTTATATTACAAGTAGAACAAAAAACGGAAGGAGGAGGAAACAATGGCTGTAAAACGAGATTATTATGAAGTGTTGGGAGTGTCGAAAAATGCAGATGAAAATGCGATTAAGAAGGCATACCGAAAACTTGCGAAGAAATATCATCCGGATACAAATTCAGGCGATGCGGATGCTGAAAAAAAATTTAAAGAAGTTACAGAGGCATATTCTGTTTTAAGTGATAAAGAAAAAAGAAAATTATATGACCAGTTTGGTCATGCTGCGTTTGATGAGGGAGCCGGCGGCGGAACTTATCAGTCGCAAAATCAAAATGGAGGATATCAAAGAGCGTACCATTTTAATTCCGATGATATGGGGGATATCTTTGGGGATATTTTCGGGGATATGTTCCATGGAGGACAGAGAAGTGGAAGAAGAAGCAAGAGCAGCTTCTATCAAGGCGGTTTTGGAGCGGATTTCGCGCAAAAAGGTGAGGATTTGAATGCAGAAGTGACCGTTACATTTGATGAAGCGGCATTTGGCTGTGATAAGAGAATCCGCCTGTCTTTACAAAATGGTCAGACACAGACTTTGGAGGTGCATATTCCGGCAGGAATTGAAACCGGAAAGAGTATCCGTTTAAGAGGAAAAGGACACCCGGGAAGCGGAGGCGCTGAGGCAGGAGATTTACTGTTAAAAGTAACGGTCATGGAAAAATCCGGCTATGAACGAAAAGGAATGGATGTCTATACAAAAGTTCAGGTTCCGTTTACAACAGCAGTATTTGGCGGAGAGGCTATGGTAAAGACCCTTTATGGAAATGTCATCTGTAAGATTCGTCCAGGAACACAATCCGGAACGAAAATCCGTTTAAGAGGAAAAGGAATTGTATCGATGAAAGATGCTTCGGTACATGGAGACCAGTATGCAGAAGTAGAAATCTTGGTTCCAACGGATTTAAGTGTAGAAGCACGGCAGAAATTAAAAGAATTTGAAGCACTATGCAAAAAAAAACAAGATAATCGGTCAGTAGCATAAGGAAAACCGCAGTATCAAGAGAAAATGATACTGCGGTTTTTGCATGTTTAAACACTTTGTAAAAGTTAGTTTCTTTGATAAATCCGAACTAATTTTTTGATTTTATTTTGTAAATCCGAAGTAAATTCTCCATCTAAGAGACGCCATTTCCAGTTGGTTCCTAAAGTAGATGGAGTATTGATTCGGCAGGTGTTGTCAAGTCCCAGATAATCCTGCATTGGAATCATACAGATACGTGCAGGGCTTCCCATAACACGGCAAATAACTGACCAGTGCAGACTGCGGTCAGAAGTTGTATAATCATGAATATAATCGCGTAACATTTCTCTGCCCTCTTTTGGGATGTCCTGATACCATCCGATTAAAGTCGCATTATCATGAGTTCCGGTATAGACAACAGAGTTGACCGGATAATTATGTGGCAGGTAATCACCTGCACATCCGGTATCTCTGGAATCAAAGGCAAATTCAAAAACTTTCATGCCTGGAAATCCGCTTTCAAAAACCATCTGGCGGACACTATCCGTTACATAACCTAAGTCTTCTGCGATGACGTCACGTTCACCGAGAACTTCTTTCATACGGTGGAATAATTCAATTCCGGGACCTTTTTCCCAATGACCGTTTCTTGCAGTGGTATCTCCATAAGGAATAGAGAAATATTCATCAAAGCCACGGAAATGGTCGATTCTGACTACATCATAGAGATAAAATGCGTAAGAAAGACGCTGCATCCACCATGCATAACCGGTCTGGCGGTGATAATCCCAGCGGTAAAGCGGATTTCCCCATAGCTGTCCGTCGGCGGCAAAGCCATCTGGAGGGCATCCGGCAACCGCAAGCGGAACATTTTCTTCATCTAACTGAAAGAGTTCCGGATGAGCCCAGGTATCTGCACTGTCATAAGCAACGTAAATCGGGATATCACCGATGATGCGGATACCGTTTTCATTTGCATAAGTTTTTAATTTTTTCCATTGAATAGAAAATTCAAACTGCATGTATTTTTGGAATTCGACTTCAAAATAAAGCTGTTCGCGGTAATAGTCAAGGGCATATCCGTAACGTTTTTTGATATCCTCCGGCCACTTATCCCAACATTCGTCTTGAAAGAATCCCTTTACGGCCATAAATAAGGAGTAATCATCGAGCCACCATGCGTTTTCTTCCTGGAATGTCTGGAACTCTGGATTTTGGGAAATATTGCTTCTTTCATAAGCTTTTCGAAGCAGTTTGTAGCGGGCTTTATAAAGTTTTCCGTAATCAATAAAACGAGAATCCGAACCAAAATCAGCAAGGTTACATTCTTTTTTAGTCAGAACGCCTTCTTCAATTAAGGTATTTAAATCGATAAAATAAGGATTTCCGGCATAAGTGGAAAAAGACTGATACGGGGAATCTCCGTAACTGGTTGGTCCAAGTGGCAGAATCTGCCAGTATTTTTGATTGGCCAAAGCCAGCTGGTCTACAAATTCATAAGCTTCTTTTGAAAAACAGCCGATGCCGTATTGGGACGGCAGGCTGGATATCGGTAATAAAATACCACTTTCTCTCATAATATAAAAACTCCTTTCTTTTGTCGCAAAAAGCTTCTTCCTGGTTAGAGCTATGTGTGAATAAAGATATTCTAACACAGGGAGAAGCATTTTTAATAAAAATTAAAGTTCTAAAATTAAAGCCTGATATCCATGAAGTGTTACTTCGTTTCCGTTTAATACAACATCATTATAGTTGTTTAAGAGAACGGATTTATATGGAGCTGGAAGAGCAATGGTCTGTTCTTGTATCTGATAGTTTCCGATAACAAGAAGCGTCTTGTCTCCTTTTCTGTAATAAGCCATCAGGTTATGGGTATCTTCAAGATACGGAATGACATCACCATAAACGATTGTTTCCTGATAAGCAGGATCCTTTCTAAGTGCGATTAATTTCTTATAATAAGAAAGAACTGAATGGTCATCATGTAACTGGCTTTCTACATTAATCTGGGTATAGTTCGGGTTTACCATCAGCCATGGGGTGCCTGTTGTAAATCCGGCATTTGTGCCGGCATTCCACTGAACCGGAGTTCTTGCATTATCGCGGTTATAAAGGGAAATAATTTTTAGGGCTTCTTCTTCGGAGTATCCGGATTCTATTGCTACATGGTACTGGTCAAGTGCGGAAACGTCATCAACTTTTTCAAAAGGAATTACACCGAGATTTTCCATACCAATTTCCTGTCCTTGATAGATGAACGGAAGTCCACGAAGCATGAAGTATAATGTAGCCAGCATTTTTTTGCTTTGGTCAGAACACTCTCCTTCCGGAATATAATAGCTGACACCACGTGGTTCATCATGATTTTCAATAATGTTAGATAAAAATCCGATCGAACCGATTCTTTTCTGAGAGTGGAAACAACATTTTTTATAATCATCTGGAGTAATGCGGGTATTTGCATACCAGCCTTTATCACTTTTTCCAAAGGAAGTGCCGGCAAAATCAAACATGGAAGAGAAGTAGCCGTTATCTCCGATGAAATCCGGAAGCTCTTCGTCTTTTTCATTAAAAACTTCACCGACGGTAAATGCATTATGAGGCTTAAAGGTTTTGTCACGCATTTCGCCTAAAAATTCACCAACACCCTTTGCATCAGCAAGCATCTGGTCGATACAGCTTAAATTATCATCGCGGTCTACCGTGTAGTCTTTATAAGGAAGTTTCTTTTTGATGTTGATGATAGCATCAATACGGAAACCGCCAAGTCCTTTATCTAACCACCAGTTGATGTTTTTGTAAACTTCTTCGCGGACTTTTGGATTTTCCCAGTTTAAATCCGGCTGTTTTTTGTGAAATACATGCATGTACTGCTTGTCAGGATGTCCTGGAAGTGGTTCCCAGACCGGACCTCCAAAATAACTTCTCCAGTTACATGGAAGTTCTCCCTCTTTGCGGTCTTCAATATAGAAGAAGTTTCCATATTCTCCGTCAGGGTCTTCACAGGCTTTTTCAAACCATTCATGTTCATCAGAACAGTGATTTACAACCAGGTCCATTAAGATATACATGTCACGTTTTTTGGCTTCTTTTAAAAGATGATCCATGTCATCCATTGTGCCGAAGCAAGGGTCAATTTGATAGTAGTCAGAGATATCATATCCCTGGTCTGCAAATGGAGAAGAGTAAATTGGAGAAATCCAGACAATGTCTACTCCTAATTCTTTTAAATAATCTAATTTTAAGGTGATTCCTGGCAAATCACCGATTCCGTCGCCGTTGGAATCATAAAAGCTCTTCGGATAAATCTGATAAGCAACTTTATTGTGCCACCATTTTCTTTCCATAGCGTGTATCCTCCTGATTTTTTTATCAATTTTCGTTTCGCTCATTACTTATGCGGATAAGTAATAGTATAATGACAAAAAATGATTTTGTCCTACGAATATCTGATGAAAAACTACGTTATTTTGACTTGTGCGTTTGTGAAAAAGACTTTCGATACTGCAGAGGTGTCATTCCGGTTTTTTTTCGGAATTCTTTTAAAAAATTTCCGAGATTATGAAATCCGCAGTCAAGACAGATATCCATAACAGGACGCTGGGTATCCTGAAGCAGAGTAATGGCACGCCCAATGCGGTATTCATTGATATAGGCGACAGGAGTTTTGCCGATATATTTTTTAAAAAATCGGCAGAAATACTGTTCATTTAAGCCGGCATTTTGAGCAAGGGTATGCACATAAAATTTTTCACCATAATGCTGATGAATGTAAGCAAGTGAATTTTTAATAATTTCAACCCGATAATCATCATCCGTATGCTCTTTTACGGATAGAAGCTGATATTGTTCTAAAAAGGCAAGGATTTTTAATAAACCGGCACGAATAAACAGCTGGGAGGCTAAATCGTTTGTGACCATCTGATACTCGTTGATTGGAGCAAATCCATTTTGATAAAACGCATTTACAATTTCAAGATATTCTTGTTTTAATCTGGAAAAAACAGGATGTTCCGGTTTAATACAGCGTGGAAAATAGAGTTCTCCCTTCATCATGGGCTGTAAAATTCGGCTCTGTGCGATATCATAACTGTCAAAATTTAAGATTCTCGGATGAAAAACGACAGCTGATTCTTTTACAGAAGTTTTTGCTAAAATAGAATGGAGTTCACCAGAATTTACAAAATAAAAACATTCATCTGTGATGGTGTAAATATTCATATTGATGACTAATTCAAATTTGCCTTCCATAAAATAAAGAATTTCAAGTTCATCGTGCCAGTGGTGTTTGACACCGTTCCAGTTCTCATCATCATAAGTCTCATAAAGGCCACAGGGAAAAGAAAAGGTTCCGTGGTCTTTTTGTTCTTTTAAAGTCGGGTTTGTGTTTGACGGCTCAGTCTTTTGCATGATACATTCCACCTTTCTGCTTTGTAAAACACAATAATCCACTTAAAGTGATAAACATTGTAGCAAATTCCGCAGCGGGAAATGCCAGCCAGATCCCGGTCATTTTAAAGCAGGCAGAAAGCACAAAGGCAAAGAAAATAGTTGCAACAAATCCACGTGAAATAGAGGCACAAAAAGCATATTTAACGGATTCTACAGCACTTAAGGCCGCAGTTCCGACGATGTTAATTCCAGCAAATAAAAATCCGATAAAGTATAATCTTAAGCCAGAGTCTGCATAAGCAGCAAGCTGCAAATCGTGTTCACTGTTAAAGACAGCGGTGACAGCAGGTGCAGAAAAGAAAATAAAAATCATCAGTAAAACACCAAGACCAAGTGCAGTGGTGAGAGCCATTTTTAAAAGGGAGCGGACATTTTGTTCTTCTCCTCGTCCATAGGATCGACTGATAAGCGGCTGAGACCCTTGTGCAATTCCATTAAACAGTGCAACAGCGACCAAAGAAGTATTGGCGACGACTCCATAAGCAGCAACACCGGTATTTCCGGCAAGATTTAAGATAATCATATTAAAGGTAACTGTAATAACGCCCGAAGAAATTTCTCCAACAAAGGCAGAAACTCCAACCTGACAGGAATAAATCAGCTTTTTGATGGACGGCAGGACAGGAATCAATTTAATCGTGGATTTCCTGGAAAAAAAGTGAATACAGCAGATTAAAATTCCGACAACCGGAGAAAAACCGGTAGCAAGAGCTGCCCCTTTCATAGCAAGACCGAGAGGAAACATTAAAATGTAGTCAAAGACAATGTTAAATAAACTGCTGAATAACGTAGCAGCCATGGCGATGGATGGATTTTTATCATTTCGCACAAAAGCGTTGCAGATATGGTTCCACATAAAAAATGGGGAAAAACACATAAAAATCCGTGTATAGGAAGTTCCGGTCTGAATGATTTCGGCATCGCCGCCAAGCAGTGCAACTAATTTATCCGGAAGAAAAATCCCAATAAAGACAAAAATTAAGCTGATAAAAAATGCACAGATTAGTGCATGGAAAAAGTATCCGTCTGCATCCGGATTCTTCTTTCCACGTTCAATCACAAAGCGGATAGCAGAGCCCACTCCAATCATTGCCCCAATTGCAAAAATGAGATTATAAAGTGGGAGTACCAGGTTTAGGGCGGTGATACCATTTGAACCGACTGCTTTTGAAATAAAATACGTGTCTGCGAGAATATAAAGCGACATGCCGAGCATACCAAGCATATTCTGGGAGACATATTTGGTGAATTGTTTTAACATAGTTTTGAAATACCTTTCATTAGATATAATTCTAATAGATATGGTAGCAAAAAGTGGCGGATTTTGCCAGACTTTCTTTTTAAAAACGCTTATGCTATAATGGATAATCATAAAGATTGGAGCAAAGGCATGAGTAAAAAAGAGAAGAAAAAAGGCAGAATGGGAGGCATTATCCGTAATTTGGTCCTGATTATCGCAGCCGCAGTCTTTTTATTTTCTGCTTATCAACTGGTCATGATTTATTTGGAGTATAAAAAAGGTACGGATGAATATGATAAAATCAGACAGTATGCGGTAGAAAGTCCTGTAAAAGAAGAGACAAAAGAAAATGATGAAGCAGAAGGGGAAGAAGAGGGGGAAGAGGCTCAAGAGGTTCAAGAACCTCAAGGACCACAGATTGATTTTGAAGCGTTAAAGGCAGTAAATCCCGATGTGGTTGGCTGGATTGAAATTGAAACACTGGATATCAGTTATCCGATTGTACAGACGACAGACAATGACCATTACCTTCATTATACTTTTGAAGGACAGCGAAATGCGAATGGTGCGATTTTCTTAGAGCATACAAACAGCAGCGATTTTGAGGACTGTAATACCATTATTTATGGTCATAATATGAGAAATGGCTCGATGTTTGGTACATTTCGCAAGCTTCATGAGCAGTCAAATCTGACGAGTCCTTATGTCTGGATTTGTACACCAAAACATACCTGGCGTTATAAAATCTTTTCGGTTCATACTGCATCAGTAACGGGAGAAACGTATACTTTATTCAGCATGGCAGATGAACAGTTTGCCGAGTATTTAAAATCTATGAAGTCAGCGTCAGAATTACAATTAGATGCCGAAGCAGACAAAGACGATAAAGTGATTACTATGTCAACTTGTACGGGAAACAGCAGTACTCGTTTTGTTATTCAGGCAAAGCGCCTTGAGAAAGGAGAAAATTAAAATGGATAAAAAAATTGAAGCATTGCAGAAATTAATTTCAGGGCATCAAAATATTGTGTTCTTTGGAGGAGCGGGTGTTTCAACAGAAAGTGGAATTCCGGATTTCAGAAGTGTGGATGGCTTATATCATCAGAAATGGGATTATCCGCCGGAGACGATTTTAAGCCATACTTTTTTTGTAAGAAAGCCCAAAGAGTTTTATCGCTTTTATAAAGAGAAGATGTTATGCGAGGGTGCAAAGCCAAATGCAGCACATAAAAAACTGGCACAGTTAGAGAAAGCCGGGAAATTAAAAGCAGTTATTACACAGAATATTGATAATCTGCACCAGATGGCAGGCAGTAAAAAAGTGTATGAATTGCATGGAAGTGTGTATCGTAATTATTGTACAAAATGCGGGGCATTTTATGATTTTTCCTATATGAAACATGCAGAAGGGATTCCGGTCTGTACAAAATGTGGTGGAATTATTAAGCCGGACGTTGTGCTCTATGAAGAAGGATTAGATAATGAAGTCATAGAAGGTGCAGTCCAGGCAATCAGAGAGGCAGAAGTGCTGATTATCGGAGGAACTTCTCTTGCGGTTTATCCGGCAGCTTCGTTGATTGACTATTTTAAAGGAGATGCACTGGTTGTGATTAATCGAGATAAGACGCCGAGAGATAAGATGGCAGATTTGGTCATCAATGAACCGATTGGAACGGTATTTGAACAGATTCGTGTAGAATAAAGGGAGATAAAGTGATTTGGAACAGAGGGAACGGTAACAGAGTAACAGAAGAAAGGAAGAGAAATGGCATATCAGTACGAAGTTGGTGATATTGTAAAGTTAAAAAAACAGCATCCGTGTGGAAGTAACGAATGGGAAATTCTTCGAGTGGGAGCCGATTTTCGTTTAAAATGCATGGGATGTGGACATCATATTATGCTTGCAAGAAAACTTGTAGAAAAAAATACGAGAGATTTGAAAAAAAATACTTGATTATTCAGAAAAAGCATGGTAGAATTAATCCTCGTGATATATGATTATCCTTGCTCTCCAAAAAGAGTGGAGGGCCAAAAGACCAAAAGGAGGTAAAACAGGCATGAACAAATATGAATTAGCGTTAGTTGTTAATGCGAAAATCGAAGATGAAGCTCGTGCAGCAGTTGTGGAAAAAGCAAAAGGCTACATCGCCCGTTACAACGGAAATGTAACAGAAGTTGAAGAATGGGGAAAGAAAAGATTAGCTTACGAAATCCAGAAAATGCGCGAAGGATATTACTACTTCATCCAGTTCGAAGCAGACGCTGACTGCCCAGCAGAAATCGAGCGTCACGTTCGCATTATGGACAATGTATTAAGATATTTAGTTGTAAGAAAAGACGCTTAATTTTTTCTTAGAGCACAAAATGCGAATCCCCTTAGAATTATAGTGTTTTATAATTCCCGATTCTATGTGCTGCTACGTACAATGTAAAAAATGTTGAGGTGAAAGATATGAACAAAGTAATTTTAATGGGACGTTTAACAAGAGACCCGGAGGTAAGATACTCTGCGGGAGAAAACTCACTGGCGATTGCCAGATATACACTGGCTGTTGACAGACGTTTCAAGAGAGACGGAGAAGCAACTGCTGATTTTATCAGCTGTGTTGTATTTGGAAAACAGGCAGAATTTGCAGAAAAATATTTTCGTCAGGGAATCCGTATCGTAGTGAGCGGAAGAATCCAGACAGGAAGCTACACAAATCGTGATGGTGTAAAAGTTTACACGACGGAAGTTGTTGTAGAAGAACAGGAATTTGCAGAGAGCAAAGCAGTAAGCGACAGCCACGTAAACCGTAGTGCAAGCCAGCCGGCAGCACCGGATATGGCAGATTCCTCAGCAGAAGGATTTATGAACATTCCTGATGAAATCGGTGGAGAATTACCGTTTTAAGAACGGAATATAGCAGGAGGTAGAAACCATGGCTTTCGAAAAAGGGAATAGACCGGACTCTCCAATGAAGAGAAGAGGCGGACGCAGAAGAAAAAAAGTTTGTG